>ENA-ORUM01000023-ORUM01000023.1-human-gut-metagenome-genome-assembly--contig:-NODE-23-length-222758-cov-5.855310_pt1 | contig 222758 bp, 206 predicted proteins | sample MGYA00242083_ERZ509217 | MGnify/ENA primary metagenome ERZ509217 (study PRJEB26280, sample SAMEA2338831) | human gut metagenome | biome: human gut; feature: human-associated habitat; material: faeces...
GGGGTACATGCCCCCCGGCGGGCTCTATGGGGACGGCGCGGGAGGTGGGCGCCGGTTACATGACGGTGACGGTGGCCACGGAACGGAGTTGCGCGAGGAATTCCTGCACGGCCTGTTCGTGGGTCGGTTCGTAGGCGACGGACAGGATCAGGGTCGTCGTGACCGGGGGGGCCGTGGGGAAGTCGTCCTCTTCGATAAAGGGGGCTGCGGGCGGTGGCGTCGGCACGGACTGCCGGGTCTGCCGGGCTTCCTCTGCTGCGGCTTCGCGCGCGGCCTTGTCCTTTGCCTGCTGCTCGCGCAGGCTGGCCTCCGCCGCGAAGACCTGCCCGATGACGCCCGCGGCTTCTTCGCTGGTGATGTCCAGCGACAGGCAGGGCGCGAACTTGCCCATCGGGAGGCTAAAGCCGTACTCCTCGGCCTTGGCCTTCAACGCGGCTTCAACCATCGTAGCGCGGTCGGCCTTGGCCCGTTCAAGCTGTTCGGCGGCGGCCTTGTCCTGCTTGTGCTTGAGGATGAGGTTCTGGATTTCGGCGTGCAGTTGGGCCTGCTTGATGCTCTTGTTGAGCCACGGTTCCTTGATGGAGATGTCGAGTTCCGGCACCCCTTCGCTGTTTTTCAGGCCGTCGATGACGAACTGGACGTTCTGGCGGCGGCCTTCGCGGTCGCGCCGTTCGAACGCCTTGACCTGCCTGTTCAGGCCTTCACGGACTTCGATGATGCGGGAGGTCACGTCCTTCACATCTTCATCGAAGACCGCGAGCGGAGCCCCGACTTGCCGTTTGATGTCCTTCCGGGCCGTGTCGAACCTTTCCGCCAGCTTGTTCAGCCCGGCCATTTCGGACTTGATAGCGGGCACGTTCTCTTCCCGCACCACCAGCCCTTCGTACTGCGCCAGTACGGAGTTGAGCATGGCCATCACGGCGGCCTTGTCCCATGTGATGACCAGCGGCGTCGCGGTGACGGTAAGGTCGAACTGCGCCAGTCCGGTGGGTTGCATCTGCGCGGGCGGAAGGGCTTCCAGTATTTCTGCGGTCTGTGTCATGGTTGTATCCTGTTGGTTTTGCTAGAACGGAATATCGTCCATACCGGAGGCCTCGGACGGGAACGCGGGGCCGAGGTCTTCATAATCGGATGGGGGAGGGGCGTGGCGTCGGCCTTGCTGCCTGCGCCCGCGTTCCTGTTGCCCGCCGGGTTGCCCGTTGCCGTCCGCCTTGCGGTCGAGGAACTGGACGCGCTGCGCCTTGATTTCTGTGACGAAACGGTCCTGCCCCTGCTGATCCTGCCACTTGCGGGTTTCGAGCTTCCCTTCGATGAAGACGAGGCTGCCCTTGGCGAGGTACTGCGAACAGTTTTCCGCCGCCTTCTGGAACACGACGATGCGGTGCCACTCGGCCTTTTCGACCTTCTGCCCGCTGTTGTCCGTGTAGGATTCGTCCGTGGCGACGCTGAACGTACAGACGGGACTGCCGCTCTGGGTGTATTTGAGTTCCGGCTCGCGTCCGAGCCGTCCGATGATCATCACTTTGTTGAGACTCATGGATTCTCCTGCTGGCGGGATAAAAGAAAACCCCGTCCGATGGTCGGGCGGGGCACGGATTACGCGGCGCGGGTCTGGCCCGCTTCAATCTGCTTCCGGCGTACCCGGAAGGCTTCACGGATGGCGGCAATCTCCGGGTGGTTTTCCGGGACGGCAAGGCGGGTTGCTGCCGCGTACAGGGCCGTGACCGTCTCGCAGGCGTTGAACTCGGCAATGACCTGAGCCGCCGGGATGATGTTCGGGATGGATGACGTGGGGCGGGGCTTTTCGGGAGACGGCGTTTCCCGCTTCGGCGCGAGTTCCTTGCGGCGGTCGAGGAACAGCCGGGAAAGCTGGTTGAAGTGGCGGTGTTCCTTTTCAACCCGCACCTTCTTCCAGTATTCCTGCAGTTCCTCTTCCGTGGTCATGCGGGCGAGTTCCGCGCGTACCTTGTCGAAGTCCACGGGGCCGCTCATGACCTGCGGGCGGGCGTCCTGCCTCGGCTGCACGGGCTCAGGCGTCTCGGCGTCGGGATCGTCCTGTCCGATGTCCTCGGTGGGGATGCAGAACGTCTGGAGCAGGGCATACTTGTGGGCCACAGCCATAGCCTTGTTGGTGGCCTTGTCCGAAGTGTCTCGGCCCTCGCCCATGACCGTGCAGGAAATGGACGAGCCGTCCGCATGGAAGAAGCGGTACTCCACGGAAAGGGTCACGCACTGCATCGCACCGCCCTTTGCGGTCGTGCGGTCTTCGCTGGCCCTGGAGAGCACTGTGGGGGCCATGAATACCTTATGCTTTGCCAGAAGCGGATGCAGCGCGTTGTACACGTCGTCGATGCCGCGGTACTTGAACCCCTGTTCCTTGTTCTTATTGTCCTTCCCGATGGACGGGATCTCCGCGAGGATTTCCGCCATAGCCTGATAGATGCCCGTGGGCTGCGGCTGGTCACACATCGTCGTCTCCTTCCGTCGTTTTCCGGCGCAGGACCTTGCGCCGTGCGGCATTACCCGCCGCGATCATGAGTTCCTCGTCCGTCCAAGGGCCGTGTTCGTCGCTGTAGGCGTCGTCCGTCCAGTTCATCGCATTGCCTCCGTGAACGGGGCCATTCGTTCAAAGAGTTCCTGATCCTGCCGCTCAAAATAGCCCACGAGCAGAAAGCAGAGGAACAGGAGGAGCACCGCCAGCCACGGCCTTTTCCAGATGTCGATCTTCATGCCGCCGCCCTCCGTGCCATGATTTTAAGGTAGTTGGCCTTTGCCAGAAACGACCGTGCGGCGTTCTCGCACGCCGTGGCCAGCGTTTCGGCGGTGTAGTGTTCCGCGCAGGACGAGCAGATCCAGAAGTCGCGGTGCCTCCTGAGCCTCACGGCCTTGTCGTACTTGAGCTTGCAGTGTGGGCAGAAAATGGTGCCGTTCATGCGACCCTCCTTGCGTCGAGCTTTTCAATCCACAGGCCGACGACTTCGGCATCGGAAACATGCCCGGCGCGTATATCATCATAGAGCGCGATGAGTTCCGCCGCGTCGCATTCCCCGCCGCATTCCGGGCAGGTGAACAGGCCGTTTTCATAGGTGAGGCTATGCCGTTCGCCCTGCTCAAGGCAGTTGGGGCAGGGGAAATGCTCCCGGCTCAGGGCCGTGTCGCGTGCCAGCCGCGCGGCAAGGTTCTCTTCCGCGTCGCGCTCAATGGCGCGCATGATGCAGTCTTCCGGGTGATAGCAGGTTCCAAAAGCCCCTTCACGTCCGCAGTTCGTGCCGTAACACATGGAAATACCCTCATTTTGATGTTTGGCTTGGCGTCCCAAACCCAATGAAAAAGCCCGGCGCATGTCCGGGCTTTTCGATGGGGCTAGGCGTGAAAAAAGGCGGCTCTTTCGAGTCGCCTTGATTCGGTCAACGGGTTTTGTGGTCAGGAGTGCTTGCGGGTAAGCCAGAGGCCGATGCCGCCAACGACGGTGATGATTCCTATCATGATGATCCACATCATTCTTCTACCCTCCATGCAAGAACCAGTGCAAAGGCAAGCGAGTAGCAGCCCGTCACGAGTCCAAGAGTATCCTGCTGGTAGATGCCAAGGGTGAAACCGGCTATCGAAAAATTCGCCAAGGTCGCCGCCAGCAATTTAACGGCTTCTTTTGTTCCTTTCGTTCTCATCCCTTACCTCTTGTTGTCACAGTAATCATTTTCGCGTTTTCCGTCCATATGCATCTACTGGGCTTCGATGATTCAAGGCAAAAACCTGGCAGAGCCAATCCCCGCCGGGGCGTGCACATCCATACGTTTCAGGTCCCGCATGGTTCGGGGCGACGGGTGTTCGCCGCCCCTTTCATGCGAGGCCGTCAGTCCACAGGGGTAAGCCTGTAGCCGAGTTCCCGCACCATCACGTTGAGCGGGGTGGAGTCGCCCGTGGTTTCGATGATGTCCATGAACGTCTCGACGCCGAGCTTTGCGCCGGGGTCAAGCGGGTTGGTTTCCCTGAGCAGGGTCGAGTAGGGCTTGCCGATGGCCGACGCGATGGCCTTGGAAGGCATCTTGCCGTTGACCACGGTTTCGTGGATGGCCTTGATGACCTTTGACATGGGTTTCTCCGTAAAAATAAAGTTGTTTCCTGTGGTTATTGGACGGTATTGCTCAGGGCCACCGTGGGTATCTCTGTTTTCCCAACCCCAGACACCGACGCGCACGCCGTTGCCGCTGGTTCCCGCCGACCCTGCGCGGCTTGTGTCGCAGCTCCGGGGAATGCCGGGCACCGTGGGGAGGTAAAGGAGGGGAACCTTCACGGCGTTTCCCGGCACTCCACGGAACTGCGAGGACGGCGGGGATGTTCCCGGACGTCGTGAGGCGATAATATACAAATGTAGAATTATGTGTCAACAAAATTTTACAAAAGCATAAATACAGGATAAAAGAATAACTGCCGACACCATGAAGGCATCGGCGGTCACGCCCGGCAGGGCATAAAAAAGCCCCTCACGAGGAGGGGAGGAAATTACATGGATACCAATGACAGAATTATACACGAATTGCTTATTGCTGTTGATGGGCTACGACATAACCGTATAAACCCAGCTCGATTTCTCTCTGCTGCATTTTACAAAGAGGCTCAGGAGAGAGGAGCCATGAGTGATCTCCTTGGCATTATAGGAAGTTGGGGAGATACACAGAATGACAATGAGATAATTGAACTACTTAAAGTCTACAATAATAATTAGACTTCCGCGTAGATGCCATTAATCATAGCCTTATCTCCATGTTTAAAGTCATCCCGGACGCTGAATGTATCGTTCGTACAGGACATTGAGCTAATTTTTCCAATGGTAAATAATTTCCATCCTTCAACATTACCTGATTCACTGTATCCGCAAATTTGATACGCACGAAGCAATTCACCATTGCGTCCATATCCATAACAATGTGGTTCTACAGTACGCATACCGCCATCGTAATAGAATTCAAGGCATGTTTGATTGTGAATTGCATCAATAATCATGTTGTGCATTTTTTACTCCCTCCCCGCTCCGGCGGGGATTTTCATTTGCAGCTCACATCACTCCACGCCCAAACGACGCGCCCGACGATGGACTTGTTCCAGTCGCCCTCGAAGTCTTCCATGAGGCTGTAGACTTCAGGAGGATTCGCGGCGGCGTTGTCCGAATAGTAGGTGATGCGGTAGTCGCGCTTCTTCGGCTGATGTTCGACGGCAACGCGTTTGATTTTCCCGCACCCGTCTATATCCATCACCAGCATGATTCGCCCGGTGAAGTTGAGAACGTCTTTGTCCTGACGGTCTACCAGTACGATGTCCTGTGGATTGAGGGTCGGGACCATTGAGGTGGACTGCTTCCCGACCATGACGGCGATGAGGTCACGTTTGTGCTGGATGCATCGTTGATGCCGCCAGACGAGGAACCATGCAATGAGCTGTCCCTGCGGGATGATGCCGGGGCCTGCGCCGACCTCTTCGACAAGGGGAACGGCAAGGTAGTCCTCATCTGGCGGGGGAGGGAGATTTTCGCCAGCGGGCACTGTTCTGGCATCGACGAAACAGACTTCTTTGGAGACGTCGGATTCCCCCGGGCCTACTATGTATGCTCCAATTTTTTCCAGTAGTGGTGCCATCTTGCTAAAACTTGGTATGCGGGTTCCCTTGATCCACGTGTGGAGAGTGGGGACGCTGATATCCAGAGCACGCGCTGCGGATGCGACGTTCCCGTCGTGATTTTTTTCGATGTAACTCCTGAGAGCGGAAAGAGCGGAATCGAGTAGGGATTTCATATTGTTATGTCAAACATGATTCTATACATTTGTCAAATTTACATAAGCACAAAATATCTTGCAAATTAATTTACTATTGTATAAAAACGAATTATGAACACACTCAAGAAGGCTTTTGAAAGGCGCGGCCTGACGTGCATCGAAGCCGCACGGCTCGGAGCACCCTATCAGACACTGTACAAACAATACCGGGGCGACAGGAATGTTGGTGTCCAATCTGCTCTTTTATATGAGCAGCTTTTGGGCATTCCCCGTTCCGAGCTCAGGCCCGACCTATGGCCTCCAGCCGCCCCCAGCACTCCCACCGGACAAGGAGAGGTAAACCATGAGCTGGCCTGAAGCGTTTGTTGAACTCGCAGGTATCGCAGGAATTTGCTTCATCCTCTGGTGCTACCTCAGAAGCAACTAGCCTTTCTGCGCACCGCCGGGCCACGGCTTCCGGCGTGGGGTAGTCCTCGGCGCGGTAGCACTTCCAGCGGATGGTGCCGCCGGACAGGATGCGGACGCGCCAGACGGGGCCACGCAGAGTGATGAGCAAATGGACTGTGGGTACAGGCATGGGTTCCGAACCTTTTTCAGCCATCTTATCGGAACGCAACAGGCCGTAAAGTTGAAAACTTCAGAGGAAAAGCAGGATGGCCGACTACAAGAACATTACTGCGATCGAGGCACTTCGGGAAGCCAAGGACGCCAGCGGCATGACCGCCGAAAGCATAGCGCAGGGAGTGGGCATCACCGCGACGCATTTGCGCCGCTATCTTGATCCCAATGACAACTATGCGCCGAGCCTGCACATCATCCCCGGTTTGTGCAGGGTGATGCGGAATAGAATCCTCCTCCAGTGGCTTGAAGCGCAGATTGTAGCTGATGACACTGTAGTGACTCCTGCCGCGACGCGTGCGGATGTGCTGACGGCGGTGGCGCGTGCGGGTTCGGCCCTTGGCGAGGTGCAGCGGATCGTGGCGGAAGCGCAGGTGCTTTATCCGAGTACGGCGCGGGAGATCCGTTCCGGGCTTGGGGACGTGATCGCGGCGTGCCGGAGCGCGCAGGCCGGGCTGCAACCACTGGCGGAACGGCGGGATCGGGATGTGACGCTGGCCAGCCTGTCGGACGGAGAGCAGGCGCCGCCGGTGGCGATGCCTGAACCGCAGGCGGGGGCGTGTCGTAAACCGTGGTGGAAGGTGTGGAAGTAATGATGAGCGTCGTGCCGAAAAATCCGTACGAAAATACTTCGCATGGAACGCGCTGTTTCCGGGCAGGGAAAAAAGAACTGGGATAACCTCTCTTCAAAAAGAAGGAGGAGCCGATGAGCGGGCTGCGAATTTTTCAGAACAGGGAGTTTGGGGCCGTGCGCGTGATCGAGCACAAGGGTGAGCCGTGGTTTGTGGCGCGGGATGTATGCGCCGTCCTCGGAACGGAGACGCGGGATCTGCCGGACATTCTGGAGCACGACGAGCAACGCCCTATTGTCGATATTATCCACACTCTGAATGATTCCACAGGATTGCGACGCGATAGCCGTATCATTTCAGAACCGGGCCTGTACTCGCTCGTCCTCCGGTCCCGCAAGCCGGAGGCCAAGGCGTTCAAACGCTGGATCGTGCATGAGGTTATTCCGTCCATCCGTAGGACGGGCGGCTACGGTGCCCTGGCGCTTCCGAACTTCAGGAATCCGGCGGAGGCGGCGCGGGCGTGGGCGGACAAGGAAGAGCAGCGGCTTCTTGAAGAGCAGAAGCGCCTCGCGCTGGAGCAGAGGATGGAGGAAGTGAAGCCCAAGGTCGTCTTCGCCGAGTCCATCGAGGTCGCCAAGACCAGTATCTCCGTCGGGGAAATGGCGAAGCTCATCAAGCAGGCTACGGGGTACGACATCGGGCAGAACCGTTTCTTTGAGTGGCTCAGGAACAGGGGCTACCTGCACAAGGATGGTTCCCAGACCAACATGCCTACCCAGAGAAGCATGGATGCCGGATGGATGGAGATCAAGGAGGGCACCCGCATCGGAAGCAGTGGGGAAAGCCGCATCACCCGCACGCCGAAAATCACGGGCAAGGGGCAAATCTACTTCATCAACCTGTTCAAGAAAATGGTGGAGTCATGATCATCCGTTGCCGCCACCGTATTCCTTCACCCGAGGCCGTGGGGTTCCTCACGGTGGAAGGGCTCAGGGAAGCCGCCGCGCAATATCCGCACCTGCGGCCCTGCAAGAAGCATGGCTGGAACTGGCTGTATCGGACGGCCTGCGCGAAGTGTGGAGACAAAGTTGAAGTGCCGCTTGAAGGTTCGGCACGCGAACACGAAAAAGGCCCGCTGTTGGAGCAACGGGCCAAAGGGGAAAAGATGATGCAAGTTCATCAAAACGTTGAAGACAGTATGCCCGCAACCGGGCCTGCCGTCAAGGGAAAGGTGTGAGTATGGGCGGCTATTTCAAGGTCTGGCGCAAGATTGAGGACTCGAAGTCGTGGAGCCGGGGCGCGCTGTATCGTGGGCTGATGATCACGCTGCTCCAGAAGGCGAACTGGAAACAAGGATACTTTCACGGGCAGGAAATCCTGCCGGGGCAGCTTGCCTGTTCCGGGGCTTCGCTGGCGAGCGAGCTTGACCTGTCGCGGTATCAGGTGATGCGGATGCTGGCGACGCTTGAGGACGACGGCTTCATCTCGCGTCAGACTTTCGGAAAAGTATGCACGCTGATCACCGTCGTGAATTGGCAGTTATACCAGTCTGCTACGGAAGAGGCCGCACAGCAGCCGCACAACGAGCGCACAACGAGCGCACAAGCAGCGCACACGATAGAAGAAGGGAAGAAAGCAAGAAAAGAAATCCTTCCTGCATCCGCCGATGCAGCGGAGGAGCGGGCTTCCCTTTCGGGGAAGGAAAAGCAGGAAGGCGCAGGGACGCGCACAGGCTCCGCACACGTTACGAACAACGCCCCCAGATCTGCCGCACCCGCTACCGGGGAAGGGCCCGCACCTGAACCGGCGTATCGGACGGCGACCAAACGTGTCCTCACGGGGCAACGGCTGGCGTGGTTCAACCGCGTGTGGGACGCCTTCGGCTACAAGCGCAACAAGGCCGAGGCCGCGGACGCCTTCATCGACATTGAGGGGCTGTCCGAGCCCTTGGTGGCCGCCATATGCCGGGCGGCGGAACAGGAAGCGGCGCGCAGGCCCGACCTTGTGGCGCGGGGCAAGACGCCGAAGATGCTGACGGGCTGGCTGTCCGGGCGGCGATGGGAGGATGTGGCGGACGCACCGCCCCCGCTTGTGCCGGTTGCGGCCCGTGGCCCTCTGCTTGGCGATCCCGTCATCGACGTGCCGACGCAGGCGCAGCGCGAGGAAGGCTGGAAGGCGGGCTTGTCGTTCATGGAAAAGTGGCGGCATGGCGAGAGACCGGACAATCAGGCCGGACAGTTTGACCGCCGGAAGCCGCTGCCCATCCCGGCGAACTTTGGGCGCGTCCTGCAACGGGCGCTGTAGGAGAATATATGAGTGAAGCACTTACGGCGGAATCGTTATCCGGCCCTTTGCGCTCTGTCGCGGAACGCTTGGGAATGCCGTTCGTTTTCCGGCTGGTCGAGCACTTTGGAGGAACGACCGTGGCAATACCGTCCGGGAGTGCCGGGAAAAAACAGTATCGGCGTCTGTGCGAGGCGTTGGGGGATGAATCGGCCTCAGCGTTGTGCCGGGAGTTTGCGAGACGGGCAATTTACATCCCCAGCCTCAAAAAGGCGACGTTAGACAAGCGCAACTCGTCCCTGAATATGGAACGGGACGAACTGGCCGGAAGGGGGCACAGCGAGAGAACCTTGGTTGCCATTCTCGCCCGCAGGTACGTCCTCTCCGAGCGGCAGATATGGCGCATCCTGAAGCAGCCGAGGACTCCGGGGGAGGCAACGCAATGAGTTGGAACGGTTTCAATGAGATTGCCCCTGTCGTCCGGAGCGCACAGGCGAAGAAGCCCCCCTCCTGTCCTCCCGAGTCGGAAGAGCAGAAAGCCCTTTTCGACTGGTGGAAGCGAACACCGTATGCCCGGCACTTCGTCATGTACCACATCCCCAACGGTGGGCGCCGGGACAAGATCACCGGAGCCCGGTTGAAGGCCGAGGGCGTGGTGGCGGGCGTCCCCGACGTGTTCCTTGCCTCGCCCCGGCAGGGGTTCCACGGGCTGTACATCGAGATGAAGCGCCAGCGCGGGGGGACGGTTCAGGCTACGCAGAAGGAGCTGATCACAGCACTCCGTCAGGCCGGGTACCGCGTCGAGGTCTGCATGGGCTGGTGGGAGGCGCGGGAAGTCATCGAAAACTATCTGACCGGGGAAATCCCCAAAGGAGCGTCCAGGCGTGTCGAGCCAGCAGCAAACCAGCAGTCCCTCGCGGATCGTCGAGGTTATTGTGCCGTTCAGGGAAGATGAAAACTTTGTAGACAGACTGGCCCGCGCCAATGCCGCCCTCGGCAGGGCTATCCATGCGCAACTCCCCGCGTGGGACGTCAAGCGCAACGAGATCGCCGTATTCGGGCCGCAACGGGCGCATCGCAATGGAAGCGTCTCGTATGTCTACCGGCTGGTCGAGGACCGCAAACCGCTGTTCGGCAAGGGAAGGGGGGCTGAAAGGGCGCTCATGAGGCACGAGATATGGAATAGTGATATAGAATAGGATACACTCTAACATTATAAAGAGGAGGACAGAATATGGAATCTCATAAAGTAGATATGAAACAAAAAATATGTATCGCTTACGTTCCAATGATACTTAAAGGAATGACAGAAATTAGTGCTGCTCTCGGGGTTAGTCAGAAGACAGTAAAAGAATGGGTTGAATATGGGGCTCCTATATCTATTGAAGGAGAAGGAAATAATACTCGCTATAGCGCTGAGTTGATGCGTCTTCAAATGTGGAGAGAATTACGTACACAAAATAAGCATATTTAATATTATATTTTCTTTTTTGCGTCGCCGTGGTCTGTATGTTTAGAAAGTGGTTCTTCAACACAGCGAAGACATTCACCAGTTTTTTCATCTTCTATCCGTTCATAATATTCGTCATTTTCTCTGTCAAATATTCTACGAATAATACAATATATCTTATTTTCATAATTGAAATCTCTACAGACAATATCTTGTTTTGAATATTTTTTATTTTTCCGTTTAACAGAACGTATTTCGTTTCTTTCATTATGACATTCCGAGTTAGCTGAAATGTCAACTGATGCCTCAATAATACGAGTTTTTTTCATATAAGCACCTTTATATTTTTGTATAGCAAAACTGAAGTTGCGAAAATTGTCAATCCCTACTACGTATATTCTACGCCTATATTACGCATAACGTTGGGGTATCCTACCAAGAATCCCATGTTACGCTCCTGAGCAAAAATCAGGAGCGTTTTTTCATGTCCACTCTTCGTTTTTTCAAGCCTGAGGAATTCGCCTGCAAATGCGGGTGCGGGCGCGGGTATGACGACATGGACGCAGGACTCCTGCGTGTGCTCGACGAGGCGCGTGCGCTGGCGGGCATTCCGTTTTCCCTCTCTTCCGCTTTCCGTTGCGCCAAGCACAACAAGGCGGTGGGCGGGGTGGCTGATTCCGCGCACACCCACGGCTATGCCGTGGACATCAAGTGCACGTCCTCCCACTACCGTTTCCGCATCATTTCCGCGTTGCTTGAGGCCGGGTTCCGCCGCATCGAGGCCGGGCCGACGTGGGTTCATGTGGACAACGATCCGGCCAAGCCGCAGGACGTCATCTTTTACGCTGCCGGGAGGGTGTATTGATGGATTTTTCCATGATTTCCGATTTCCTGAATTCCCAGACCGGATCTTGGGCTTTGTTCCTGTCCGCCGCCAGCGCCGTGTGCGCGTGGGCCGCCACGCTCATGCCCGCCCCTTCGGAGACATCCGGCGTTATCTATCGGTCCCTCTACAAGGTCATCAACTGGATCGGGGCGAACATCGGCAAGGCCAGAAACGCCGATGACGCGCAGAAGCAGAGGAAGCTCCAATGAGGGGGGACATGCCATGCAGACGTTCCTTCGCCTTCTGGAAGCGGTGGCATCCCTCTGGGCTTCATTCCGCGCGTATGCTGAACGCCGCCGCGCTTCCGCTGCTCGTGATGCTCTGTCTGCCGCTCCTGTGCGGGTGCTCTGCGGCAAGCTCGGCGGACAGCCGGACAATCCCGCTGTCGCCCATACTGACGAGCCTGCGTCCGGTGACGCTGGACGGGATTGAAGGGGCATGGATGGACTGGCGCGACGCTCAGGCCCTTGCCGCGTGGATCGACGGCGTGGAAACGGCACGGTGAGCGACGATATGCAGATGCTCCGCGATCTCGGCGAAGTGAAGGCCGAACTCTCCGCAGTCAAGGCGGAACTGGCCGGGCTGCGCGAGCGCATCGACGATGTTGTCATCTCAAACCTGCGAGATCACGGCAAGCGCATGTCCATGCTCGAAACCCGCGTTGCCGCGCTCGAAGCCGCCGAGAACCGCCGGGCCGGGGGCATGGCCGCGCTGGTAGCCGTGGCGGCTGCGGCAGGTGCGGCCGGAAACGTCCTTTCGCGTTGGATTGCGGGGTGAATATGAGGAAGCAGCGGTACGACTGGGAAACGATCAGGGCGGAGTATGAAGCCGGTTCCAGCATGGGCAAGCTCTCCGACAAGTACGGCGTGGACAAGGCCGCCATCAGCCGTCGGGCGAAGAAAGAGGCATGGGCTCAAGATGTTACGGGTGCCGTTGATCGGGCTGTTGACGCAAAAGTCAACGGCATCGTCAACACCGTTGACCCTGAAAAAAAGGCCGCTGCCATCGCTTCCGCCGCTGACGAAAAAGTTGCGGTCATTATCCGGCACCGCGAGGAATGGGAGACACAACGGACGCTGGTCACAACGGCCATTGAGAAGAACGATTTCGACAAGGCCAAGCTCGCCAAAATCACCGCCGAGACGCTCAAGATCCGTCAGGAGGCCGAACGCAAGGCGTGGGGCATCCGCGACGTGGACGCCCAGCCGGACGGCGGTGCGCTGACCGTGCGCATCCTCCGAGTGAGCGGGGAGTAGGGGATGGAGATCACGCTTCCTCACAACTGGCGGCCCCGGGACTATCAGATTCCCATGTGGCGGTACATGGAGCACGGAGGGCGCCGTTCCGTCCTGCTCTGGCACCGCCGCGCGGGGAAGGACGACAACAGCCTGCGCTACCTCGCCAGCGCCGCGATGGAGAAGACCGCGACGTACTGGTACCTGCTGCCCAAGGCCGTGCAGGTGCGCCGGGCCATTTGGGAGGCCGTCAACCCGCATACGGGCAAACGCCGGGTGATCGAAGCCTTCCCCGACGCGATCGTCGCCCGCGCCCGTGACAACGAGATGACCCTCACCCTCGCCAACGGTTCCTCCGTCCATTTCCTCGGGGCGGACAACTTCGACACGCTGGTCGGTTCGCCGCCCTACGGCATTGTCTTTTCCGAATACTCCCTGACCAACCCGCTGTCGTGGGCGTACCTTAAACCGATACTTGAGGAAAACGGCGGGTGGGCCATCTTCAACTTCACCTCGCGCGGGCGGAACCACGCGGCCACGCTCTACGAGTACGCAGCCGGGGAGGAAAGCTGGTTCGCGCAGCGCCTCCCGGTGACGGAAACGTCCGTGTTCACGCCGGAGCAGGTGGAGGAAATCCGCAAGGAGATGCACCGCACCTACGGCGAGGAGGACGGCGAGGCGCTGTTCCGGCAGGAATACATGTGCGACCTCGACGCGCCCGTGGTCGGGGCCTACTACGGCAAGCTCCTTGCCCGGGCGGCTGACGAGGGACGCATCACCGGCGTGCCCTATGACCCCGCCGCGCACGTGTTCACGGCATGGGACCTTGGTATGGACGATTCCACCGCGATCTGGGTGGCGCAATGCGTGGGCCGGGAAATCCATATCATCGACTACTACGAGGCCAACGGCCAGCCCCTCGCGCATTACGCGGACTGGGTGCGCGGACGCGGCTACGGCAGGCCAACGCACTACCTGCCGCACGACGCCCGGGCGCGCGAGCTCGGCACGGGCAAGAGCCGGGAGGAAGTGCTTGCCGGGCTGGACATCGGCCCCGTGCTCGTCGTCCCCCAGCAGAGCGTGGCCGACGGCATCAATGCCGTGCGCACCATCCTGCCGCGTTGCTGGTTCGACCAGATCAAATGTGGTGCCGGTGCGGAAGCCCTGCGCAATTACCGCAAAGAATACGACGAGAAACGGAAGGTATTCCATGACCGCCCGCTGCACGACTGGACGAGCCACGCTGCCGACGCCTTCCGGTATTTGGCCTTGAGTTGCGGTCAGCATCAGAAGTCCGGTTCCAAGGGCTTCCGCCCAAGGAGGCGATAATGGCGAAGCACGATAACCGGATGCCTATTCAGACAGCCCTCGGCTACGTTGAGGAGGCGCGCGCCGCCTCCCGTGACTGGCGGGCCAAGTCGTGGCGCGACCATGAGATGTACGACGGCGACCAATGGACGCCGGAAGACCGCCAGCGCGCCGTCGACGCGGGCATCGATCCGCTGACCATCAACCGCATCTTCCCGGCCATCAACCTCATCCTCGGGTCGCAGGAGCTGAACCGGGCGAACATCATCGCCAAAGCCCGTACCGCCAAGGACGGGCAGATCGCGGAGATCATGACCGAGGCGCTGGCCTTCGTGCTTGACCAGAACGACGGGCAGTACCGCATCGGTCAGGCTTTCAAGGATGCGGTGATCCCCGGCATCGGCTGGCTGTACTGCGGGTTCAACAACGATCCCCGGCAGGAGCGGATCAAGCTCGACTTCCGCGACTGGAAAGAGGTGTTCTGGGATCCCTTCGCCTCGCCGTGGCTGGAATCGGACAAATGCCGTTACGCCTTCTTCCAGCGCTGGATGGACCTCTTCGACCTGCAATGCCTGTATCCCGAGCGGGAAAAGGAGATTGGGGAAGCGTTCTCCGGCCTGAGCGCGCACGATTCGGACTACTCCTACATGGACGACGAGGCCGACATCGTGGAGCAGGACAAGCGCGTCCTCGGCTCGACCCGCTGGTCGGACCCTGAACGGCGGCGCATCAGGCCCGTGCAGCTCTGGTATCCTGTACTTGAAAAGGCCGTGTTCGCGCTGTTCCCCGACGGGCAGTGCGTGGAGGTGAACACCAAACTGCCCGACGCGCAGGTCTACATGCTGGTGCGGAACGCCCAGCAGCTGATCACCACCTCCGTCCGCAAGCTCCGGGTGAAGACCTTCATCGGTTCCTATGAGCTGTCCGACGAGCCGTCGCCGTTCCCGCACGGACAGTACCCGTTCATTCCCTTCATCGGCTACCTCGACCGCTATTTGAATCCCTTCGGCGTGCCCCGGATGCTTTCCGGGCAAAACGAGGAAATCAACAAGCGCCGCTCCATGAACCTCGCCATGCTCCAGAAACGGCGCATCATCGTGGAGGAGGGCGCCGCCGATGACCTTCAGGACCTCTATGAGGAAGCCAACAAGCCCGACGGGTTCATGGTGTTGAAACCCGGAGGCCGTTCCAAAATGGAGATCATTGAGGGCGCGCAGCTCTCACAGTACCAGATTCAGGTGCTGGAGCAGTCGGAGAAGGAGATCCAGCAGATTTCCGGGGCCAACGATGAGGCGATGGGCTACACGTCCAACGCCAATTCCGGCAAGGCCATTGAGCTGCGCCGCCAGCAGTCCTCCACCATAATGGCTTCCCTGTTCGGCAACTACCGCCGTTCCATGTCCCGTCTTGGCCAGCTCGTCATCGCCAACGTGCAGGGCGCGTGGACCGCCGAAAAGGTGCTGCGCATCACCGACAAGATGACCAATGCCGAGCGGTTCGTGACCGTGAACCAGAAGGTTCTCGGCGAGTCCGGGGACGTCGTGGAAATCCACAACGACATCACACAGGGGATGTACGACGTGATCGTGTCCGACGCCCCTGCCACGGACAGCGTGCGCGAGCAGAACATGAATCTGCTCATCGAGTGGTGCAAGCAGTCGCCTCCCGAGGTCATCCCGTACCTCATGGGCATGGCGATGGAGATGAGCAACCTGCCGAACAAGGATCAGCTCATGATGAAGCTGAAGCCCATGATGGGCATCACCCCGGAAGAGATGGACATGTCGCCGGAGGAACTGCAGCAGCGGGCGCAGCAGGAGGCCGAAGCCAAGGCGCAGGCCGAGCAGATGCAGCAACAGGCGCAACAGCAGCTCATGCAGGCCGGGCTGGAAAAGGCGGGGCTTGAGAACGAGCTGCTCCGTGCCCAAATCGACAAGACGCGCTCGGAGGCCGGGATGAAAGCCCGCGAACAGGATCGGAAGGAGTTCCAGACCGGCATTGAGGCCGGGAACGCCATCCGGCAGGCCCGCAACGAGGATGCGGCCGTTGCTTCCCTTATGCCGCCAGCGCCGTTGCCTGTCTCCAACCCTCAACCCCCTATGCCGTATGGACAGACCTATTGATTTCGGGGCCATGACCCCGGCGCAGGAAGCGGCATTCGACCGCAAGGCGGAGGCATGGTGCCGTGGGCACCGCCCCTGTCCTTCCGGGCGTGACCCCCGGTTCTGGAACAGGCGGGACCGCCCCGGCGCAATGGATGCCTACCGGAACGGCTACGACCGCATCCGGTGGGGCACTCCTGACACAAACGACACGGGCCGCACGGACAGTTCCCCGGCCCAGAGTCTTTCGGACGCATCCGCCGTCATGGATGCACCAAACCACTCGCCCGCTCAGGCGTAAAACGGAGAGGAACATGGAAGAAGGAATGATGGAAGCGTCGCAGGAAGCCCCGGTTCAGCAGGCCGTATCCCCGGCGGAACCCGCGCCCAAGCCCGCGCCGGAACAGGCCGGGCATGACGAACTGGACTTTTTCGACGAGGCGGTCAGCGAAGCGGAACTTCGCGGCGAAACGCCGGATGGCGAGGCTCACGGGCAAGACCGGACGGAGACGCCCGCTCCGAAAGAGCCGAAACCGGAAACGAAGCCCGGAGACGAACCGACGGGCGGGGATACCTCCCCCGGCGAAGATACATCCGCAGACGGGGCAAAGCCGCCCAAGGGGTTCGTGCCGCACGCCGCGCTGTCCGAGGAGCGCACGAAGCGCAAGGAAGCGCAGCAGCGCGTGGAGCAGCTTGAGCAGGAACTCGCGGCAAGGAAGGCCACCCATGAGCAACGGGAGATGCCGGAAGCGCCCAAGGATGCCTCCGAAGCGGCCCGGCGGTTCGCGGAACAGAATCCGCAGTATGCCGCGCTGGTTTTCGAGGACTCCCGAGACGGCGAGCTTCTCCGCGACAAGCTCGACACCTACGGCGAGGAAGACGCCATCGTATTGGCGAAGACCCTGTACGTCGAACGCGAGCTTGCCGAGCAGAAACGCCGTGAGTCCGGTTCCGCCGACGCGGCCTTCCTCGGCACCTGCGTCCGCGAAATGGATGCGATGTTCGAGGGCGGGCTCAACGGACAGCAGGCCAAAGAGCTCATCGGCTACCTGCAAAACGAGGCGGGGCTGACTCCCGACACGATCACCCTGCTGACCTCGCCGAACACGATCGTCATCGACCCCCGCACGGGGCGGCAGTCGTATCTCGGCGGGCGGGCGTTGGAGGTCGTGGGGCTGTTCAAGGATGCCCATACCCTCGCCGCCGCTTCCAGCCCGGAACGCATCCGGGAATCCATTGAGGCCGAAGTCACCAAGAAGGTGATGCAGAAAATCAACGGCGAACAGGCCGCCTTCCGCGAACTCGGGGATGTCCCCGGGCACGGGGATGCCCCGGTCGGGAACATCCCGGCCACGGAAGACGAGTTCGCCCGACTTTCCCCCGAACAGCAGGAACGCCTGCTGCGCGGGGAACTTTAGGAGAACATGAATGGCAGGAACCGAGTTTCCGCTTAATCATCCGCTTGCGGTACAGGTCTGGTCCAACAGCCTCGCCGTGGAATCCGGCAAACGGCAGTATTTCAGCAAGTTCATGGGCACGGGCGAGTCCGCGCTCATCGTCGTGAAGACGGAGCTTCAGAAGCAGGCCGGTGAAAAGATCACCGTGGGCCTGCGCATGAAGCTGCGTGAGGACGGTGTGGAAGGCGACAACCTCATTGAAGGCACGAGCGCGGAAGAGGCGCTCACCTTCTTCAGCGATTCGCTGTTCATTGACCAGAAGCGCAAGGGTACGAAGTCCAAGGGCAAAATGTCCGAGCAGCGCGTGCCGTACAACCTGCGCAAGGAAGGGCGCGACGCGCTGGCGACGTGGTGGTCTGAGTACTACGACGAACAGTTCATGATGTACCTTTCCGGGGCTCGCGGCATCAATGCCGACTTCATTTCGCCGTTGTCCTTCAAGGGCCGCGCCAACAACCCGCTTCAGGCGCCCGACGCCGAACACATGGTGTACGGCGGTTCGGCCACCGGCAAGGCCGACCTCACGGCGAACGACAAGATGTCGCTCGGCATCGTGGAAAAGCTGGTTGCCAAGGCCGAAACCCTCGATCCCATGATGCAGCCCATCACCGTGGAGGGCGAACGCAAGCACGTCCTGCTCATGCACACGTTCCAGGCCTTCAGCCTGCGCACGTCCGTCTCCCAGAACGACTGGCTGGACATCCAGAAGGCGGCGGGCGTCCGTGGAGACGGCAACCGCGTCTACAAGAACGCGCTCGGCGAGTATGCCGACGTCATCCTGCACAAGCACCGCAACGTGATCCGCTTCAATGACTATGGGGCCTCCGGTAACGTTGGCGCGGCCCGCGCGCTGTTCCTCGGCGCTCAGGCCGGGCTTGCCGCATGGGGCGGAGCGTCCGGGCAGGGCCGCTATACGTGGAACGAGGAAAAGGACGACCGCGGCAACGCGCTCGCCATTACTGCGGGGGCCATCTTCGGCGTGAAGAAGTCCCGGTACGACAACAAGGACTTCAGCGTGATCGCGGTGGATACCGCCTGCGCTGATCCGAACGTGTAGGAGGGGCTATGGCGACTTTCAAAAGCGACGCCGTGAAAAGCGGCTTGATGTTCCTCGGCACGGCGCAGCCCGGCTGCGTCCTGTGCCGGTCGGGGCGGGTGAAGGAAAAGTTCACCGCCGCCGACGTGGCGGAGCTGGTTCCGATCCCCAAGGGGGCGATGGTGCTCGATGTCCGGGTGGTGAATGAGGCGCTCGACGCCTGCACCAGCGTTTCTGTGGGCGACAAGGACGATCCCGACCGCTATTTCGCCGCGCTGGATTTGTCGTCCGCCGGTGCCCACAGCGCTCAGAGTGAAGGCCCCACGACCGCCCATAACCATGTCTACGCCGACGAAGCCGTGCTGACCGTCACTGTCCCGGCCACGCAGACGACCGCCAAGGCCATCACCGCCCACGTCTTGTACAAGATGGTGGAGGGCTGCCTGACGGACGAGGCCGACGTTTTCCCCGCCGCCTAACCCCAGACCGGGGGCCGGATTGCATTCCGGCCCCCAAGGATATGCCATGTTGTTGAAAATGCTTGGTTCCCACTGTCTGGAACTCACGATGCCTTGGCTGCACGGAGGCCCGTACACGGCAAGCCCGGGGGCCGTCTTCGAAGTGGACGACAGGGACGGAATCACTTTGCTGGAAGGGAATGACCGTCTGTTTGAGCGGGTTGACGGCCCGGAGAACGGCCTTGTGGAAACGCCCCTTCGATCAGGCCCGGCCGCCGAGGGAGAGCAGGCTGACCAGCCTTCCGTTCCGCCTTCCGCGCCTCCTGTGGAGGAGAGGTCGCGCCGCCGGAAGAAGGGCGCATCCGAAGCCGCAGGGAAGGACGCATAGCCATGCTGTGCAGCGAGATCCTCCGCAGCGTGTCCGGCAAATTGCAGGACGAGGACGCCGATGCCCGGCGCTGGCCGTGGGAATCCGCGTCCGGCGCGTATTCGCTGATGGACTCCCTGAACGCCGCCGTCCGGGAAATCGTGACGCAGCGCCCGGACGCCACGGCCCTGACGGAGCCCATGCGGCTGGAGCCCGGCATGATGCAGCGGATTCCGCGCGCGGACATCCATATGACCAGCCGGAACGCCGTATCGCTGATCAACGTGATCCAGAACTTCGATCCTGACGGCAATACGCCGGGACGCCCGGTTTTCCGGGTGGAGCTGGATGCCCTGCGGACTGCGGCCGCATGGGGGAAAGCGGGGGGCAGGGTCGAGAACTGGGCCTACAGCCCGCTCGACAACCGGGAAGCGTTCTGGGTGTACCCCGGCGTCGAATCCGGGAGGGACGTATGGATCGAAGCCGTCTATTCCGCCGAGCCCGTGCGGGCCGCCACGCCCTCGGATAGGTTCCCTTTGCCCGAGTCGTTCGCCAATGCCGCGTATCTCTGGATGTTGTTCGACGTGCTGGCGGGCGATCATTCGGAATCGAATTTTGCCAAGGCGCAGGCATTTCTTCAGGCATTCGCCCAGAGCCTCGGCGTGAAGCTGCAAACGGACCTTGCTTTCCCCATCAGACAGGGAGGCGTCAACGATGCCCAGGCTTGACGATGTGATTGCCGACATCCTGCCGGAAGCCCAGAACGCCCCGGCGGACGTTTTGAAAAAGGCCATGATCGATGCGGCACGGACGCTGTGCCGCCGCAGCAAGGTCTGGCGCGTGGACGTGGAGGGGACGCTGATTCCCGGCATAGCTCAAGTGGAACTTGAACTTCCGCGCGAAACGTCCGTGGTGGACGTGGCGTACCTCTACACGCAACGAGAGCAGCTCTTTACCGGGCGGTTCAGCGCCGCTCCCAATGGAACGGTGACGCTTGCGGACGTTCCGGTCGACGGCGGCCTGCTCCGGGCCGTGGTTTCGCTTGTCCCGACCACAAAGGCGACATGCATTGACGACGGCCTCTATGACCATTGGGGCACGGTTATCCGGCACGGTGCGCGCTGGCTTTTGAAGTCCATGCACGGACGGGAATGGTTCGAGGCGCAGGTGGCGTTGTATCACCAGCAGGAATTTGAGCGGGGCATCGGGCAGGCGGCGCACGCCGCGCTCAACGCGTGCCGGAAGTCGCCTATCTATCCTCTGAAGAACAGTTTTCTCTAGCGAGGGCGCATGATCCCTACAGTCAATGTCACCGTCGCCGTGCACGAACAGGACGGTTCCCCGGTCCGGGACGCGCTGGTTTTAGCCAAGTTGACGGCGGTCGAACGCTACAACGGATATGTCGTCGCGGACGAATATACGGGACGGACGGACGAAAGAGGCCGCGCCGTGGTCGCGGTTTTCCCCAATGAGCTTGGTAGCGAAGGCAGCGAGTACCGCTTCAGGATCGTCACCCCGGCGGGCAAGACGTTCTCGGTCTACGCCACGGTGCCGAACTCCGACTGCAACCTACATCAGATCTGCGAATTGGAGCCCTCCGAACGCCGGGGGGCGGGGCAGGTCGTAAGCACTGAAATGGCCGGATACGTCACGCAGGCTGAAACCGCACGGGACAAGTCGCAGGAAGCGGCAAACCGGGCGCAGGCCGCAGCGGTTCAGGTCGACGTCTCGGCGCAAACGGCCACGGCGGCGGCAAGCCAAGCCCTATCCAACGCCAATGCGGCGAAACGCGCGGCGGAGGACGCAACGGGGCTCGTGCAGCGCACGGAAACCGCCGTGGCGGGTTTTGAATCCGAGGTGATTGGACGGGTGGAGGCTGAAACGCAACGGCTTGGCGGCGAGGCCTCCACGGCAGTCAGTACGGCGAAAGATCAGGCCATGACGGCCCTTGATGCCCACATGGACCAGAAGACGGAAGGGCTGGATTTACACGCGGCGGATCTGAAAGCTGCGCTTACGGCCTCCCTCGGGACACGGGAAGAAGAGGCGATCGGCGCCGTCAGGATTGAGCGTGACGCCGCGCTCGTCGTCCTGCGCGAGGAAGGGGCTCAGTTCCGTGAGGATTTGAACACTCTAGCGGAGCGTTCCGAGGATGCCGCCAAGCGTGCCGCGTGTTCCGCCGCCATAACGGTCAAGGCCGCTTCCGATGTCGATGAGGCTCTCACCGATACGGCCATTGATTTGCTGGCCCCGCAGGTTGTGGCCGAGGCTGTGCGGCAGGCCACGGAGATCGCGTTGGACTCGGCGAACACGGCGACCGTGGAGGCCGAGAAATCCCGGCAGAGTGCAGCAACCGCCTGTACCTGCGCCGATGAGTCAGCCGCCAGTGCGCAAGCCGCCGCCGATTCTGCCGCTGCCGCTGAAATGAGTGCCGGAGCCGCAGGGGATTCCGCCTCATCTGCGGCATCAAGCGAAGCGGTCGCCATCGCCAAGGCGGGTGAAGCCACGATCAGCGCTACGGCGGCAAAGGTTTCTGAGGGGGCCGCCAAGGTCAGTGAAGAATCCGCAGCGGATTCCGCGCGTACGGCCACGACGAAGGCTGGCGAAGCGACGGCATCCGCCGCTGCCGCCGGTGTGAGTGAGGCGAATGCCGCCGCCAGCGCCACGGCTGCCTCCGCTTCCGCTACTATCGCATCCGCCGCGCAGACCGCAGCGGAAGCCGCCTATGAGGAAACCAAGAAAGTCGCCGTACTGCCCGCAACGACGACCTCTCGCGGTTCCGTCATGCCTGACGGCGCCACCATCGGCGTCAAGGAAGATGGCACGATTACGGCGAAGGACGTGGCGATTGGGGGAGATCAGGGAGACCTGGCGAGCAAGAGAGGGCAGATTGGGGATACCGTAATTGTTGGAACCGTAGATTTTAATACACTTGTCAAGCAAGGCGTATACAGCCCTGAAGCGAATAGTACAAATGGCCCCAATTGGAGCGGCCAACAGCTCGTTGCTGTTTACCAAAGAAATGTAGCAAATCAGGGAAGACGAGTTGTTCAGTATGCTTTTAACGCGACGACGAATGCGGCGGCTATGCGAATCGGGGTTTTCACGACAGGAACTGAAGAAGTCCCTACGTCATGGTCGGGTTGGACAAGAGTAATCACCGAAAACTCGATCGGAGACGGTATTCGCGTCACCAATGGCATCATCTCCGTGCCCGAGATGCAGGGCGCGACGGCATCGGCCGCCGGAACGAGCGGCCTTGTGCCTCCGGCGACCGCCGGGCAGCGGGAAAGCTTCCTGACCGGAGGGGGGGAGTACAAACCCGTGCTCACCAAGATTTCGGACAGCGTGGAGCTGGAGGACTCGACGACGGCGGCGTCCGCGAAGGCCGTGAAGACGGCCTACGATGCCGCCGAGTCCAAATTGCCTCTGTCCGGCGGCTTGATGACTGGTCATATCCATGATGTCGCAGGCGATTATAACGAAACCCTGACCGAAAGATATGCGCACTCTGCTCTTGTAATACGAGAGAATGACTATGTCGCTGAGACACAATCCGATATTGGCTACGCGCCTTCCATCGGTTTTTTTTGGCTGCACAGGGTTGCTGGCACGCTTGTCTTAAATAGCGAAGGCATCTTTCAATTTCTCGACTATTACGGAAACCGGGCCCGTGTTGATTGTCATGTTCCCGTTGCTGACGTGGCGGCATCGGCGAATGGTATCGGAGGTCGCGATTGGCTTGACTCATTTGATACAGGAGGGGTTCCAACGTGGGTCATTGGGCTCGCTACAGACGGAAGTCAGAAAATCAGGCCGTTCTCACCTTCAGCTTTATCGTGGGGCATCATCCATCGTGGAACTGCGGCTCCACCTGATACGCTGAAGCTTTGGATCAACACCGCGGACGGCACGCTCAACTATCATAACGGCTCCGCATGGGTGTCCATCGTGGGACGTTATGCCGACGCCTAGGGAGGGGAACATGGCTGTCAACGGAAACATCTGTCAGACGGCGTTCGCCGATTTGGGGAAACTTCCCAAGAAGCTGTCCATTACCCAGTTGCAGGTCGCGCTGGCGAACCTGAACGCGCTCAAAGGGAATGTGCAGAACTGCAACTGCGCCCCGTCGAACTGTTGCCAGAGCGCAACCTGCCAATCTTGCCAGACTGCGACATGTCAGAGCGCCGCATGTCAGAGTTGCCAAACCCAAACCTGTCAAAGCTGCCAATCCAATAGGCCAGTCTTTGGTTAGAGGGGGTAATAGTGATTTCAGTTTACATTGATAATTTTTCCCATGTCCTTGAGAGTATCGAACCTCTCTATGAGAAGGGAGACAAGTTCTCGATTGGCTTCTCCAAGACAAGCGAAACCTCCTTCGAGGTCTATAGTCATCTGAATCAGCATGGGGAGAAGCTCGTGCGGTATATCGTAGATATAACGCAGTACGAACAAGGGAAGATCCATTCCCTCTATTTCATCCCCAACTACAAAACAACGATCCCGAATGACAGGGTACTGGACAATGTCCAGATGCATCTTTCGGAAATCACGGCCATGAAGGCCGAGTATTTCATGAAGATGAAAGGGGGAAACTATAATACGGTAGCCTTCTACATTATCCCGGGGACCAACGACTGTGTCGTTTACACGCGCATGAGCACGCTCTTTGAAGGGATAGAGCCCATCATCACGCAGGAAAGCGACATCCACGCCATCATCGGCGGCGTGTATCCCGCCTATGTGGACAAACGCCCTGAAAACACCCTCCGGCTGTCCACCATCTTGGCCCTTGATCCCAATGATTCCCTTGCCTACGTCGAAGCGCAACTCGATTTCAATTCAGCCGTTTTGGCAACGCTTGTGGAAGCCTCTCCCGAGTTGAAACTGCGCGTTTTGGAGCGGTTTCCGCAGTATGCCAACTTCATGGAGGCTGCGGAACGAAACGCCGTCTTCACGGTGAAGGATACGGGCAAGTGCCTTGAGGAAATCCGGGAGAACAAGTCCCGGGCCAGAGAGCTGCAAAGGGAGTACTACACGCGCCGCGCGGCTTTGAGGGAGAACGTTAATGGCTGAACTGACGAAAAAAGCTGACGTCTCCGGGCTGGCCGGCACTTATGACGCTATTGTTGGGGCCGTCGCGTTTCCCGACGGCGTGGGTGCCGCGCTCGACAAGAGCAGCCTGAACTCGAGGCTGGTGAAAAAGGTTTCCTTGGCGTCCCTGCAGGCTTGCGTGCGGAATTTGGAAGCGAAGTTTTCAGGCAACTGCAACTGCTTCACGAACACGAACTGCTGTCAGACCTGTCAGACGACGACTTGTCAATCCACCTACTGCCAGAGCCAGTATTGCCAAGCGTGCCAGAGCACGATCTGCCAATCCTGCCAGAGCCAGTGCTATGACTGCAATTGCAGTACGGATTGTGAGCGCCACAGCCATTGAGAGATACTGTGAATATCGCCGTATACGTCAATAACCGCTGTAACATGCGTTGCCCCTACTGCTATGACGGCCGGAAACGCACGGGGCGGGAATTCGATCCGGGCCTGATGCCTGATCTGTTCCGGTTCTGCGGCCGGATGCGGGATGAGGGCGGTCCCCTCCGGGTATCGTTTGTAGGCGGGGAACCGTCGCTTTCCCTGTCTACGCTAGCCGCACTCATGGCGGGGATGCCGGAGGATTGCGGCCTCAACATCATGACCAATGCGTGGGTATGGCCGGAAGGCTTCTTGGACGTCATCGGACGGTACAAGGACAGGCTGCAGATCATCACATCCTATGACGGCGTATTTCAGGATCGGCGCAAGCAAGGCTCCGGCGAACGGGTTCGATCCAATATCCGTGTCTTGCTGGACCGGGGCTTCAACGTGACGCCGTGCTGGACGCTCTTTTCGGAGGACGCCCCGCGCCTTTTCGAAAATGCCCTGCATATGCTCGGCGTCCACCGCAATCTGTTCCTCAAGCGTAATTGTTCCCATGGGATGTGGGGCGGGAACAGGGCATATGTGGACGGCCTACGGGACAACCTCGAACGTCTCGTGGATCTCTGTGCGATACGCACGGTTTCAGAGGGGGCGAACATCACCTTGCCCAACCGCATAGATCGCGGGACGAGCCCTTTTCTCATGCACCGTCAGGGCACGTTTTCCTGCCACGACTATGTGCTGCATACGCTGACCGTGGACATTGACGGGAAAATCTACCCCTGCGAGCGGTATGTCACGGATGGGCGGCACGCCCTCGGCGACATCGTGAACGGCTTTTCCAAGGAAGGCTTCGAAGGGCCATACCGGGGGGCCGGGCCTATGGACACCATCTGCCCCTATCTCAACGAGGTCACGAACGGCGACCCGCTGGATGCCGCGGGCTGCCTCAACAAGCCTGCGGACAGCCTGCTGTACGCGGCAAGGGCCAAATATCAGGATCGGCTGGATCGGCTTTATCGCCTCAGGCGTTTTCATGGAACAGGGCAGGGGGAGGGGCGGGCATGACCCGGACGTTGTTTTTTGAGATCACGGACAGATGCAACCATGCCTGCTTCTATTGCTGCAAGTCGTTCCGGGGGCAGCCTGGCATTACCATGAACAGCGGGGCGCTCGACAAGGTGTTGTCCCTGCCCGCGTCGGGACTGGTCATCAGCGGCGGGGAACCCTCCCTCGCCAAGGAGTCGGTAGCCTATGTGCTGGAACGGGCGACCGTCCCCGTGGCGATCAACACCAACTTGTCCTGCTGGACGCCTGAGGAAATGGATTTCCTGAACCGCCGCGTACGGTTCAACATTTCCGTGCCGTCCGCGGATGAGCGGACGTTCCGGGACATTACCGGGGCGGACACCTTTCGGCAGGTAATGGGCAACCTTGAACGGGCCGACAGGAACAGCACCATCATTGTCATCGTCCATGAGCGCAACCGGGAGGAGCTTGCCTTCACCGTGAGCCGCCTCGCCGTGCGCGGCTTCCGGCATTTCGGTTTCCAACCGGCCTACGGCATGGCCCGAAGCGAAGTAGAGCTCGCTGCAAAGGCTATCGAGCGAATCTGGGCCGCGTACCCGCATCTGGACATCAAGGGCATTTCGCCTTGGCCCGGCTCGAAGAAAACGCCCGTCCCCTTTGGGCATCGCTGCAATGCGGGGAACGGTCGGCTGGTTATCCTATCCGACGGACGTATCGTGCCCTGCGCCTGCGGGGGCCTCCCTGTGGTGGGAACACTCGACGGAGACGCGGGCGAGCTGTTCCGGGCTGGAGAGGCCTTTCATCATTCTTTTCCCCTTGAGCGGCGCGAACTGTGCAAGGGCTATGCGGAGGCCGCATGTTGCTGAATGTGTCCACGGACAACCTGTATGATCCCATCATTGCCTTGTATGAAGCCCTGTTCAGGGGAGAACGTGAGCACACGTTGCGGATCACGCTGCGTGAGGACTTCAACCCGGTTCTGCTCGATGATTTCCTCTCCCTCGTTCAGGAAGGGGAAAAGGATTTTTCCGCCACCTTTGCCGTCGAGGTCATTGATGAAGCGAATGTTCTCCAATGACGACACGGTAGCCGTGCATGTGACGCGGGCCTGCAACCTGCGCTGTGCGCACTGCTATCAGGACGACTACCCATGCGGTCGGAAGGAGATGCGGCCCGATGCGGTCTTCGCCGCGCTGGACAGGCTGACCCCCGCCAATATCGTCCTGTACGGTGGCGAGCCCCTGACCCGGCCCGGCGCGGCACGTGCGATCATGGCGCGCTACCCGAAGAAAGGGTTCATTCTGCATACCAACGGCACGCTCGGCGGGGAGGGCGTCCGGGACATTTTGGAACGCTGCGATCACATCTTCCTGACGCTGGAAAGCTTTTTCCCCGAGCGCCAGCCGAAAGGCCGGTCCATGAGCCGGGCTTTGTTCGTGCGGCTCATGGGTTTTGTGGAACGCTATGCGGACAAGATCCGCGTCGTCCACAACATCTATCCGGAGGGCAACGACCGGGGGTTCCTGAAGATGGCCCGCCTGCGCGGGCTGGATGTCGCGGTATACCCCATCGTTTCTCCGGGGACGGCGGAAACCGTGGGTTTGGACATGGATGAGGCGTTGTTCCGCTCCCTGCCCGTACTTGGTTCCCCGCTGACCCTGCCGAAACTCCGGGTTCTGGAGGACGGCACGGTCACGCGGGATATGCGCGGGGTCTACAACGGTGACGGTGAATTGCCCGTGAGCGGCAAATGCCGTGAGTGCCCGCAGCTCTCCGCATGTCCGTTCTGCTCCATGTTCCCCCATTTCTGCAAGGACGTCATCAAAGCCATGTACCCCGCCGAACCGTGGTTTTGTACCTGCACCCGGAGGTATGCCCATGTTTGAGCGTAATGCCGACAACTACAGCCTCCGCGACCAGCTTGCCCTGCACAAGGCGACGGTCGCCGTGTGCGGCCTCGGCGGCGGTGGCGGATACGTCGCGGAGATTTTGGCCCGGACCGGGGTAGGCAAGTTCATCCTCATCGACGGGGATTGCTTCGAGGACTCCAACCGCAACCGACAGATCGGCGCTCTCGGCTCGACCCTAGGACGGCTCAAGGTCGAGGTCATGGCGGAACGGCTCCGCGACGTGAGCCCGTGGGTGTCCGTCTCTGCCCATCCTGCGTTCATCGGCCCGGAAACGGCGGATCTGCTGTCCGGCGCGGACGTGGTGTGCGACTGCGTGGACGGGGACAACAAGCGCGTGTTGAACGCCCTCTGTCGTGACAGGGGCGTGCCGTACTGTACCGGCGGGCTCAGTGGGGAACGCTTTCAGGTCGCCATGTTCAGCGAACCGGAACGCAGCGTGGGCATGTACAAGGTTTCGGGCATGGCCTCGGCACAGGCGAATCCCGCAGCCCTCTTGGCTTGTTCGGGCTTTCAGGCGCAGGCCATCATCAACTTTCTGCTGGGCCGCGACAGGGGCACGTTGAACCGCGTCATGCGGTGCAACGCCATAACCTGCTCGATCTCGGTCGAAGAGGTTCCTCATGCGTAACTATCTGAATAATGCTGTCCATACCGTTTTCGTCATGCTCGGCCCCAAATGCAATCTCCGTTGCCGCTACTGTCTGCAAAGCCCCCTGCGCGCCGATCGCGAACGCGAGGCCGTCGATCCGGAAGTGCTTGAATTCATCCGGGACATTGCCCGGAACCAATGCGAGCCCGTCTCAGTGCATTTCTATGGCGGCGAACCGCTCATGTACCAACGTGAAGTGCGGGAGATCATCGAAGCGCTGGACGAAGAACCAAACATCCGTTTTTCGATGATTTCCAATGGGACGCTGCTGACGGACGAACTGGCGGGGTATCTGGGCGCCAGCGGCGTGCACTATGCCGTCAGCTGGGACGGGCCGAATACGGAGGCCGTGCGCGGCGTCGACGTGTTCGCCGACCCTGAACGGCGTAAACGGATCCTCGGCCTGCGTGGGCTGTCCCTTTCCTCCGTGATCAGCGCCTACAATTATCCCCTTGAAACGCTGGACGCTCTGGCGGATCTGGACAGGGAACACCAGAGCCTGACCGGGGAAAGCCTGTTTGTCTTCTTTGACGAGATTATGGATACGGGGCTGGCCGACCGGACGTTGCTCGCTATCGACTGCGACCGCGTATACCGGGAGATGAGCGCCGTTGCTGCGGAAACGGAAAAGGCACTGCGCGGCGAAGGCGGCAACCCGTGGTACGCCAATCTCGGCAGGCGGTATGTGGACAGGCTGCAATCCGGCGTGGAGGGGCGCGAATCTTTCCTTCGCGGAACCTGCGCCTGCGGGAACGGGTACAGCGTGCTGAATGTGGATCTGCGCGGAAAGCTTTACCGTTGCCACAATACGGATACCGTGCTCGGCACCATCCACGACAGCTACGGGCAGTACCTGAGCAATGCCGTATTGCATGACCCAACCAGAGAGAACGCCGTGCGCTGTGAGGCCTGCCCGGTGGTGAGCATCTGTAATGCCGGGTGCCCCCTCATCGGGCAAGAAGTCCGCGACGCCTATTATTGCAGGCTCAAAAAAGCCATGTTCCTTCCCTTCGTGGAACTGGTCGTCCGGCTCAGTGAGGAGGGCGGCGTATGATTTCCCTGAAGAACAACGCCCAGTCCGTCCTTGCCATGTCCGTCGACACCCATCAGACGCAACTGAACCTTTCCCTCGGCGACGGGGTGAAGTTCCCCGACCTTTCCCTCGGCGATCACTTCCGCTGTTGCCTCAAGGACGCCGCCGGGAACCTTGAGTTCGTCAAGGTCACGCAGCGCGCCGGGGACGTGCTGACGGTGCTCCGGGGACAGGAAGGCACCCCGGCCCGGGCATGGAACGCCGGGACGCGCATCCAGCTCCGCATGACGGCGAAAACGTGGGACGAGATGGCGGGCGAGCACTGGCAGCGGCTTGTCGATGCGTCCGGCAATTTCGTGGTTCCTCAGACCTCCGGCGCGGCGTCCTTTACTCTGTCCGGCGACTGGAGGGAGGTTTTTGAGCCCACGCGCTCCTTCCGGCTCTATCAGACTGGCGGAACGTTCCAATACGGCTACGTCAAGTCGCTCATTTTTTCCGGTGGGGTAACGACGGTTGTGGCCGACGACGGGCTTGTTCCCGCAAACGCCGTCGCCGTGGACATAGGTCTTCCGCTCAACGTCCACCCCAAAAGCATTAACTCCACCCCCGTCGCGCACATGGTGGCGCCCGACGCCCACGCGTCGCTTTTCGCCGCGCGCGAGCTTGCCGTCCACAGGGGAAATACGGCCCCTCCCGATGGGGCCCGGCTCTGGCTGAACACCAATGACGGGACGCTGAACTACCATAACGGAAGCGCGTGGGTCGCCGTAGTCGGACGCTATGCCGACGCCTGATAAGGAGAACCTATGGCGGTGATCGCTGTCGAAACGTTTACGGGGATGCGCCCGGCCGTGGCCGCGCACCTGCTGGAAGCGAGCGAGGCCCAGTCGGCGTTCAATGTCGATACCTCCACCGGGGAGCTGCAGCCGGTCTTTCTGGCAAGGCAGGAAACGCAGTACGACTTTGTAGCCCGGTCGATTTGGCGGCACGACGCCAGAGTATCTGGGCACGGCCTCGTCTGGCGGGCCTATCCCGACAAACGGCAGTTCGTCGAATCGCCGGTGGCAGGGGATCGGCATTCCCGCCTGTACATGAGCAGCGGGAATGGGCTCAGTTTCATGGGCGGCGAAGGAAAGGAATATGCCCTCGGCATCACGGCCCCGGAGGATTCTCCCGTAACCGTTGACTGTACGCAGCGCGGAGGGGCTATCTGGTTTGATCCGGGGAAACAAGGGTTCGTCTTCACGTCCGCAGATAGGGCGGAGCGGCCCTACCTGACGCCGGGGGAGAGGGTGACGCTTACGGGGGCCCTGCCTTCCCCCTTTGTTTCGGGGACGGTTTATGCCGTGCTGGAGGCACTTCCGACGGCGGACGGAAAGTACGCGTACAGGGTCGGCAGCGAAAACCAGACGGCAATCCGGTTTTCGGATGAAGGAACCGGGCAGTGCTCGGTCGCTTATGCGGGGACGGCGCAGAACCGGGTCTATGTGTACACGGTAGTGAACGCATTCGGGGATGAGTCGGCTCCGAGCCTTCCGTGCTCCGTCACGGTGGACCGTTCCTGCAACCTGCAAATCAAGAACCTCCTGTATACGGCTCAGGCCGGAGAAGCGCCCATAGCCAAAAAGCGCATCTACCGCCTCGCTACGGGGGCATCCGGGAGTTCGGATTATCTCTATGTGGATGAGGTGGACGGTTCAGCCACCACCTTCGTGGACAACCGGATTGATGAGGAATTGGCCGAAGCGTTGCCTTCCCTCGGCTGGCAGGTTCCCCGCGCCGATCTGCGCCATCTGACGGCGATGCCGGGCGGCGTGGTGGCCGCGCATACGGAAGGCGCCGTCTGGTTTTCGGAACCGTACATGCCCTACGCATGGCCCGAAGCGAACCGGTACGACATCCTCGGCAGGGTGCTCGCCATCGCGGCTTCCCAACGGACGTTGTTTGTCCTCACGGAGAGCGTCGTCCATTCCATGACGATGGACGATCCCGCCTCCGTCTATACGACCACACTTGACGGCTTTGCCCCCTGCCTGTCCGCCGATGGCGTGGTGTCCTCTCCTTTGGGCGTTTTGTTTCCTTCCTCTGACGGGCTCTATCTGGTGTCGCAGGGAATGACCTCGCCCCAGAACGTGACCGACGGCCTGATCAGCGATCGGGAATGGAGCCTGATGAATCCCTCCTCGTTTCTGGGGATCTTCTTTGACACGACGTACATGGCGTTCTTCCGGAGGGACAACGGGGAGTACGGGACGCTGATGCTCGATTTCGGCAAGAATGGGCAGGCCCGGATGCGCCTCATGGACGAATGGGGGACGGCTGTACAGGTCGTCCCCGGAGGGCGGCGGGTCTTTTACGCCAAGCCGATAGGCAGTACCGGACGCAGCGCCGTGTATGAGCTGTTTGGAAATACCGACGCGCCAAGCATCGCCACATGGCGCTCCAAGACGTTCACCTTTCCTACGCCGGTGAACATGAGCGCCGCCATTGTGGAGTGCGATACCACGCAGAGCGAGGGAACATGTGGGGACATCGTATTCTGGGGCGGTCCCGTCGGTGAGCAGATGGTGGGCGAGGTTCCCTTTGGGGAAGAGGATTCGGACGCATATCCCGGAGGGCAGCCGATTTCCGCCGTCCTGCGGGTGTTCGCGGATGGCGTGTTGCGGGCGAACGTACTGGTTCGCCCAAACCGCTTCATGCGCCTGCCGCAAGGATACGCGGCACGGCGTTGGGAATTTGAAATCACGACGCTCAAGCCTGTGAAGAGGATCGCCATAGGCACGGCGATCGAGGAGCTGCGATGAAAAATCCGTTGCCGCCCGTCCCTGCGAGGACGGATCCGGAACTGAGAGCCTTTCTGGAGTCGGTGCGGTCAGCCGTCAAGACGATTCTGGAGAGGGGGAATCTGAACGCGGGCGATTTGAAGGATGCTGGCATCATCACCGCCGAGCAGGCCGAGCGCCTGAAAGGGCGGGGAGGGAAGTAGGATGTATGGCATGACCCACAAGTCGGCGCTACCGGACGTGGCCCTGTATGAGCTGTACGATCGTCTGAAGGATGCCGGCCGATTCCACGAAACGTTTTACGATGGCGAGATTGAAGACAGCCACCACGGCTTTCGGGACTATGCGCGCCGCCCGGACATCCATTTATGGGCCTTGAGCCACGGCGACGAGCTTTCCGGCATGTGCTGGCTCACGCATGTCTGCCACGGCGGGACGGCCTTTGCGCATTTCGCCATGCTGCCGAACCTGCACCCGCTGGTGACGCTGCGTCTCGGACGGTTCGCCGTGGCCTCCATGCTCCGGCTGCGGGACGAACGCGGGGCGTTCATTTTGGAGGCGCTGCACGGCACGACGCCCGCGCGCCGCCCAAAGGCCGTGCGGTGGGTCCAAAAGGTGGGTTTCGTCTCGGTGGGCGAGCTGCCGTATGCGGTTTTTATGGCGGATACGGGCCGGAATGAGCCGGGACTTATCAGTTATGCGGACCGGACGACGGCTCCGGGCGCATGGTGCGGAGAAAAGGAATGAGAATGTACACGCAGATCGAGATGGAGATGAGAACGGGCCGGGTGTTACGCGCCTGTTCCAGCGAGTATACGGGACCCGTGGCCCTGCTCAAAGGCGGCAAGGGCGGCGGCAGTTCCACCACCAACATCAGTTCCGAACCGGACAAGGAATACAATGCCCGCATGGCGAAGGTGGCCGAACGCCAGCAAGCGCTTTCCGATCAGTTTTTCAACTGGTGGCAGACAGTGCAGGCCCCGGTGGAGCAGGCAAACGCCGATGCGCAGCTCGGCCTGATCCCCGCACAAACGGATATTGTGAGGGAAGGTCTTGAAGGGTTCAAGGGCATCCAGACGGACTTCTACAACGCCTCCCGCCCAACCTCCACGGAAACCTACGCGGGCCGGGCGGCAACCGACGCGAACATGGCGCTGTCCAAAGCCACGGGCAGCATGAACCGGAACATGAGCCGGATGGGCATCAGTCCGACAAGCGGCGCGGCGCAGTCGGCCAGCCGCGATTTGGCCATACAGGGGGCCGCGTCCATTGCGGGGGCCGCGAACACGGGCCGGATGCAGGGCGAGGAGATGAACCTGAAAAAACTGTCCGGGGCGATGGCCTACGGGCTTGGAGGGTAAGGAATGAAACTCATGTCGTATACGTCGGCGATGCAGCAGGGATTTGTACCCCGGCTCCAGAGCATGATGCCGCAGGCTCCGCAGGGGCCGAGCCTTGCTGGTGGGATGCTCGGAGTCGGAGTGGGGCAGGAGGGGGATGGAAGCCTCATCCCCACGCCGCAGGGGGACGCCGGAGGCGATGCGTTCAAGGATCTGCTGCCCCAGTCCGGGCCGCAGCAAACGCAGCCCGGCCAGCAACCCACGCAGCCGGGGATGGGGACCATGCGGCAGAACGTCACCCCGGACGTGCGCGGTCAGCTCCGGCAGGGCATTGGGCTTGAGACGCAGCCTGTGATGAAGGCGGCTGGAGGTGCGTATGCCTAGAGGATTGTTCCAGATGGGGACGCTCGGCTGGACCCCGGCGGCGCAGCTCGCCACGCAGAATCAGGAAGGGGCCGCGCGTTCCTATGCCTCGATGGACAAGGCCGTGAACCAGACGCAGACCACCAAGGTCAGTGGGGGAAGCAGTAATATCTTCGGGGATATTCTTCCTGTCGTCGGCGCGGCTGCGGGGTTTGCACTCGGAGGAGCGAATCCCTTGGCGGGAATGGCACTCGGGAGCACGCTGGGCGGCGGCATAGGTTCGGCAATAGGCGGGCAGAGTGCGGCGACGCTTGGTGGACTTGGAACGTTTGCGGCTGGAACTCTCTCCGATATGTCGCTGAAGTCCGGTGAAGGGGTACAGAACCTTATTGGAGACGATACCGCGAAAAAGAATATTGCTAATCGGCTTGGGAAATTTTGGTAGGAGAACGTATGGGACGAGGTGGTTACGCAAGTTTGGCGGAGGCTGCGCCGATTAACAGTTTTGGCCAAGATTTTCTCGGCGGGGCAGCCGCAGGCGAGAAGATGCGGCAAGTTGTCGGGGATATACAGATCAATGACCGACTGAAACAGATCGGCGACGCGGTGACGCAGGCGGGAGGCTCGATAGACGGAATCGACCCGACGCTGTTTTCCGACCCCGTGGGGTTACGGGCGCTCGGCGAGTATACGACGCAGTACAATTCCTCGCAGGAGGGGTTGCAAAAAGCTTGGAAGAATCACGATCAGGCAATCATGCGTATGTTCGAGACAACAACCTATGCACCGCAGGCTTTCAAGCAGAGTGGGGATCCCTCCATATTGGATCAGGCCTCGGACAAACTCGGGTTGCCCTATCAGACGCAGTATAACCCTGAGACGAAACGCCATGAAGTGATGTACGCCGGACGATTCGGGCCGGAGGCCACAGGACAGAGTTTCACGTCTGAGGAGTTGAGCAACCTTTACGGCGGGCTTGCCAAAGATCCGAAACGGTTCAGCCAACTTGCCTTCCAGTATTCTCTGGCGACGATGCGCCAGAACGAGGACTACCTGAAAGATCCGAGCAAATGGCTGTACGACAACGACGGTAAAACCGTGTTCGTGCCACGCAAGATGATGACTGCGAACGGCTTTCGGTCAGGGTACATCGTGACGGACACGGCAAACAAGACGTCCAAGTTCATGACGAACGAAGAACTGCAACAGGCAGGCGTATTCCCGAAAGACCTTCAGACCATGAAGGGGCTGTTTGACATGGAAAAGGGCCGGGCGGACATGGCGAACGACAAGGTACGCCTCGGCTATGAAGGACAGCGCGTCTCACAGGGATGGGCAACGCACAACCTCAACCGTGAGCGGTTCGAGTACGAAAAAGGCGATGGGCTGATTCCGGGAATGCCCGGCATCAACCGAAAGGGTTTCAAAAAGACAATGGACGCCGATTTCAATCAATGGATGGCCGCAGCGGGGTATGCTGAGAAAAACGGTGTCTTCTACAAGCCGGAATACAACAAAGACGGAAGCATCGCTGTTGACGACGAAGGAAAACCCAAGCTGAGGGCCATGTCACCCGCAGAGGTTGGAGAGGCACGGGCCGAGCATCAACAAGATTTCGTGAAGCGATACACGGGGCAGTCGGCTCCGGGACAGGGGGGAGATGTTGGAAATATCATTCTCTCTCGTGGGTTGGAGTATAAAGGCGGTAAGCCCTCCGTGCCCCCTGCTGGCAATGGCGGGAATATACCCTCTCAGGGAAAAACCTCCACTGAACAGCCTGCGCGTCTCGGTGGGGGGATGTTCGGCAATTCTGTCGGACCCACCGATAAGCCCCAAAGAGCAGAGGATGCAAAACTCAGTGGGGCTATGCCGGGAACTGTCGCTTCTAGCTCTACACAGGAAAAGGAACGGATACTGCCGCCCAAGGGCAGTGTATGGGAAAGGATGCCTGACAAATACGAGGCTTACACCAAGGTATTCGGAAAACGTCCTGATAAAGTGAAACCCGCTCTTGCCGTGAAGGAGCTAGATGCCGAGCTTGAGCGACTGGCAGAGGAAAAATTACGCGAAGGGATGGATAGGCCGAACTGGTGGGAGGCAGATCTACGCGGCCTTGGTTCCGAAGGGGCGCTGAAGCCTGCCATCGAAAAGGCGAAACAATTCATCATGGACGAAATTTTGACATCAAAAGGTTATTACTCTTCTCAAAGCTAGATGAATTTATTGCTGTTCTTTGACAACCGCATAGAGAAAAGGAGGAGAAAACAAGGGCCGGGTTCCTCACGGTTCCCGGCCCTGCTTTTGTAGTCAGCCCTCACACCCTAGGGGCTGTAAGGTATGCGGCTTCCTTGTCCGATGCCTCGACCATCCATGCGGGGAAGTCCACATTGACGCGTTTGGTCTTCACGTTGGGCCGTTCCGCTTTGGACATGTCGGCAAAGGGCATCACACTGCCGCCATCATCAAAGTATTCATCAAAATCATTCGCTTTCATAGGCAGTTATCTAATGGATTGAATCCTCTCTCGCTTAAAGCCGTGGGCTTCGTTTTCCCGTAAGCTCATGGTCGGGTTATTTCATCAAGGCAATGATTGCGGCGATGATCGCCACTGTCTGGGCGGTGATGATACCCGCTACCCATTTGATGGTTTCGGCTTTGGCCTTCTGAATTTCGAGACGGACGCCGTCGATTTCCTTCATCAGGCGCAATTCTGTTTCCCGCAAGTCGCCCTTGGAGGCGCTGGCGCTCCTTTGGCTCTCGTCAAAGCGTTCCAGCACTTCCACGATGGTTTTCGCGGCTTCCTCGCCCACAGCCTTCTCAAGTTTCTTTCCGTCATCAAACAGCAACATGGGGGATTCCCTCCGTTGGGTGCAGGATACAGGATCATGTTCCCAATGCCAATGGGAATCAGCGTGCGCTCATGGCGCGGGCGTATTCCAGCAGGAGCATTGCCGGGTTCTTTTCGTCCGGCAATCTGTCATCAAGGGAGTGCAGGGCGGCGGTCATGCGCTCGGTGAAGTACCGTTCCCACTGCGCTCCGATGCGGGCGCCGGAGAAAGGGCGGTCGGGAGCTTGTTTGTAGACGCGGCTTTCCAGCGCGGTGAAGACGGGAATGCTCATGGAGATCAGCCTGCTGCACAGGCGCCCGAAGGTGCGGTAGTATTGCTGTTGGGCCTCCCGGATTTCGGCGGCGAGTTCCAGCATGGCGGCTTCGTCGAAGCGCGGGGCTGCGGGCAGGGCGGGGCGGTTGCGCTTGGCGAGTTCGGCCTCCATGCGGTTGAAGGCTTCGATGTAGGCGAGCTTGAACCGCATGGCTTCCGGGCCTGTGTAGCCCATCGCCAAGAGGGTAAAGCCGTCACGGAAAATGATATACATAGGGAGGGACCGCCCAGTTTGATCCAAATAATTACTCACCTCAAAATTGAGGGCAGTAAATTCTTCTGGGCAGTTATCCATGATGCTACGGATGTCGCGTACTACATTGTCATGCCGCTTACGGAAATAGTGGGCAACTTCACGTGATGTGGTAGCGGGACGTCCATCGTGGAGAGAAACGGAAGGGACGGGATCGGAGAGAAGAAGGGCCTGACTCATATGAGCCTCCAGTTATTTAGTAGTATGGCTTTGGATATGAGAAAAGCCGGGTCTCAACTACGCTAACTGGAGCGCTGCTCTTATTCCCCGTGAGGGTATTGTATTAGGAGCTATCAACCCGGCAAAATATGCATGGATAGATGAGCATTGCAGCCCAAAAAGAAACCCAGCAAAAAGCCGGGCAGGGACGCGCGTAATTTTTGGAGTCAGCGGCGCGGACACTGCCAGTTAAGTAGTAAAATTAGTGTCATTGAAAACGCGTAAAAAGTCAAGAAAAAGCCCCGCACGAGGCGGGGCCAAGAAGAAATTACAGATTAGTATCTGCTGGAATAATGGCTTTGATGACTTCCGTGGCTCCCATGACTTCCGTGGCTACGGTGGCTATAGTGCGCCGCAATCAAACCACTACCGTTGTGTCCTTCAATCAGATCAGAAAAATACAGCTTTCCCGAGTCGGACGTGGTCAACGCACTGTCGTTTGTGATGGATGAGGTCGCCTGTGCTTCGGACTTGTTGAGCCCGAGACCGGATGCGACAAAACTGGCAAATAGGAACAGTAAGTAAACAGCCTTTCTCATACTTCCTCCCGTATAGGTTGTATATGTTCAAGCGGCAGTGAGACGGATGTGCTGAAAAATCCTGCACAGTCCTCCTGCCGAGTACATTCCGAACATTGTTGTACATATCGGTTTTTCCATGTTGAAATGGATTGCCGGGCAAAGGGGCGGATACGCGGGGTACAGAGGCAAAGAGGAATATTATAAACAGAAACAGGAAGCCCACGGCGATGCATATAGAGTACGGCTAAAGCGAGTTCTTCCTTGTATTCATGGGGGGATACGGCAATACGTTCCTTATTCGCTGCGGCATATCCACAAAGTTCCAGCCCCATCAAGGCATAGTGGGAGCAGAAGGGAAAATAGCTGTAGACGTGCTCAGCAAAATGGAGCAATCGCTTGTAATTGAGCTTTGTTATGACATGGCGAATTTCTATATATGCGCCGCATTGTGCCAAATTGTAGATACCGAGTTGCGTTTTATCGAAACTTCCTTTTTTCCCGACAAGTTCATCGTGGATTTGATCTATTTCGGAATGGAGCGAAACGCAAAACAAAGTATTTGCCGATGCAGCATGGGCTGCATCACGAGCAAATGTCATATCTGAAAATGTTTTACCGTTTGTCAGAATGTTGATGACGGATTCTGGGTGTTCCTTCGTGCATCGGTATAATAGACGGATAAAGTTATCTTTGAGAAGTGTTGGTTCTCCACCAGTGATACAGATATGAGGGACATGCTTGCCATGAAGCAAATCCAGTATATTTTCCGCTTGTTGCAGGAGCTCGGGAGCATGCTTCTGAGGAGGCTGCGGGCACATGAGGCAATTGCAGTTACAGGCTTCAGTAAGCATGAGTGAATTTTGCAGGGAATCTTTTTCCCAAAGGACGATAGCAGTGCCGCTGTCGTTGAGGCAAACAATATCGCCTTCTTTGACTTGATCCAAGTCATCGGCATGCCAGAGTGTGTCGGGATGTAGAAACGTTCCTTTTTCTCCATTGGTAATGCACCCCGCGTATCCTAGGCAGCCCATGTCCAAGTGCGGAGTAACCAGAATGGCTTTGCTCCGGGCATAGAACGGTCTTCTTGTCGTTACTGCCTCACCGATGATGGGCGCAAAAGCTCCTGATGCCTGTCCGTTAATTGTGCGCATGTCGTGCCACCAGTGCCGGATTTCGGGTTATCCAGCTCCAAATAATGGAATCTTCATCATCACTGCTGTTTCTCAATAATTCAAAGAGTCCTGTAAAAAGTGTTTTGTGTTTGATACAAAACGGAGAATTTTCCATGTTTCTCAGTTCATCACCGGTTTCCAGGTAGTTCCGAACAGGGTCAGTACCACAATAAGCCTGATAGACACACCATGCACAGGAAGGAGTCGTTTCGACACAGGCCGTAGCAGTCATTTGTTTCAGTTTCGGACCTGCAAAAATTTCCTGATATGAGTCGTGTAGAACATTGCCCAGACAGAAATGCCTGTCCCCCATGCGCGCCAGCATTCTTGCCTCATCGGAAGGAAAAACAGAACCGTCAAAGTCATAAATGACGCCGCTGATGCCCGCACCTGAAGGGGACTGGAGATCCACGAAACCTGTAGAGAACGGTGTCAGGATTCTAGACAGGAGGAGTGTAGCGAAATGTTCAGGGAAAAAGACGGATTTGTTTTTTTCCAGAATATATTGGAGAGCCCGAAGATACTGGCTTGTAAAGGCGGCCATGCTGTAACCTAGCGTGTTGGCCTGTTCTGCGGCAAAACCATAGGGATTCAGAGAGCGGATAAAGATACCACTCATACCTTGGCGGATATACTCGTCAATGACTTCTTCGAGTCGATGAAGGGAAAAAGCCGTCGTCGTCATCAGCGCGTCTACGCCGTCATGACCAAGAATACGGCGGGAGGTATCCAGCCTTTCAAGAAAGCGGTCGTATGAGCTACCACCGGTTCTCACTATTCGGCATTTATCATGAATTGTTTTCGGGCCATCCAGTGAAGTGGAAACCGATATATTGTGATCTCGGCAGAACAACAGCTGCTCTTCCGTGATGCCAATCAAATTTGTACAGATGACGAAACTGACATTCTTATTTAAGAGAACGGCCTTCTTTTCTGCATAGGTTACTGTTGCCGTGATGACATTCCAGTTGAGAAGTGGTTCTCCGCCTTGAAATTCGATTTTAGGGTGCTTGGTAGGAGATTCAAAAATCATATCGACGATTTTTTCCGCCACATCAACAGGCATATCGTACTTGTAGGCATCCTGTTCAGCACAGGAAACCTGGCAATACTCACAGCGTTGGTTACAGCGTAACGTGATGACCATCATGTGAAGTGAGGTAAACTCACGGAGAAATGACTTTCGTGATCTGTATTTTGCGGCTATTTTTTGTAATGCCACCTCAGGATCATCTTGAGCGACGAAAAGCTTTCCCTTCAGATTCAGAAAATCCTCTGAAGATTCATCAAACTCGTGCCTGACGAGTGAATCAAAGCGATTTTCCTCCAAAAAAAGGAATTCGCCACACTCATTGACCATTAGGACATCATGTTCAGGAAACCTTGCAAACTGAAAAGGCAACATCTGATACATGCTATTTGCTCACAGGTGAAAAGGCGTATTCAATAATAATATTGCGCAACTGCCCAAACTCTTTTTGTAAATCTATGCGAATTTGTTGATCTATGAGATCATTCATAAATTGCTTGAGGAGATCCTCGCTGAGGCTGGAATGGGCTTTTGCTGAGATGGTGATTTCGACATCAAACTCCCCAACAGGCTGAACAGAGACAAAATACTGCTCGCTATATTTGCCGGAAACGGTGAGGACGGAATCCCTTTCAAAGAATTTTTTACTGGCAAGGATAGTTCCTTTCATACCGTCTTCACCAAGTTGAAAGGGAACCTGTTGTTTTTCCATGTAATCATTCTCCTAGAGAGATTTGTTTTATGCACAACAATCTGTAAGTTTTTAAATACTCGTTATTCTATATTTTGAAAAGTTCAAAGAACAGCGCGTATGAAAAAAGGCCACCCGAAGGCGGCCTGTATTTTGCATCAATCCTTTTTCCAGAACTTCCACCAGCTCCGGGGAGGGCGGTTTTTCTCTTCCCCCGGGAGGTTCTTCAAGGAAAACAGCGGGGCGTATTTCGTCATATCCCGATGCGCCGCCAGCGGCTGGAGGGATTCCTTGGCTATGCGGCACTCGGTGATGACATCATTCAGGGCGGAACGGATTTCACGGGCATGGTGAGGGGCAATCACCTTTGACTCTACAAGAATCCGTTGCACATCGCCAAGCGCAACCCCAGCGCGGGCCACGGCCGTCAATACTTCCGCCCGGCTTTGGGCCGGAGGGACAGACTCTTCCTCTGATTCGACTTGTGCTTCCAACCATTGGAGAAGAATCGTATTTCCGAGCACTGCGCACAGCCGGGGGAGCATTTCGAGCCCCGGGAGATAGCTGTCCCCTGACTTGAGGTAACGCTTGATCACCGACGGGGAGACATTCAGCCGCTCGGCAATTTCATCGGTCGTAAGGGCGCTTTCATCCTTCGCAAGTTGAAACGCTTCCGTTCCGGTCATGTTCTTCAAATCCGCCATGTGGTCTTTTTCCTCAAAAGGATACGCTGATTGTCTTCCGTAAAGGCTATATTCACTCCGTGATAACGCCATATGTATAAGGAGGCAATCATGAGCTTGAGCAAGGAAGAACTCGTGCTGACCGCATGTTTTCTCAAGAGTACGGACATGTCGATTTCCATTGAGGATGCACTGGGCGATGTGAAGCAAATCTCCACGAGTCTCCCCGAGTCGTTTGACCCTGCTCATAGCCGTCTGCTGGCAAAGGCCGCCTGTATCCTGCTTGCGTCGAACCGCTTGTCCCCGGGAGACGCGATAGCTGAAGCTCAGAAAGTTATAACCCTTGCCGGACTCTGATACTTTCCTGTATCATTGGCATAACGCTCCTCCTTTTCTCTTTGTTTTTAACACATTGAAATGGAGGAGTTTTCTTTGAAGACAATCGGCGAATACCGTGCCCGTTACCCGCAGCTCCGTGAGCTTACAGACTATCAGCTTACCCGTGCCGTCTATGACACCACGGCCCCGGACATGCCGCTGGAGGATTTTGCGAAAGCGTTCGGAGGGGTGACGGAAGAAGACCCCGAAGAAGTCAGGATTCAGGAGTATAACCTTTCCCATCCCGACGATACCATCCGTCGGGAGGACATGGGGAAAGCGAGCCTTCTCTCCGACACGGGGCATGGGATCGCCGCAGGCATCAACGAGCTTGCGGCAATCCCTTTCTGGCTTGCGGAGGAGATGGGCATTGAGTCCGCGGGCAAGGCCAAAGACTATTTTCTGAAAAGCGCCGAGGAGAAGCGCAAGGGCTATTCCCCGGAAATGAAGTTGGCTCGGGCAGAGGAGTTCTTCACGGAGGAGCCCGACGGTTCCTATGGTTTTGGCGGGGCATGGACGTCTCCCCGGAAGATTTTGGGAAGCGTCGCTGAATCCGCGCCCGGCATGGTCGGAGGGATGGGCCTTAGCGCACTCGCGGCACGGGGGCTCATGAAGGCGGGGTTTTCGCGCGGGCTTGCCTGGGCGGTCGGGTCTTCGCTCGGTGAAGGAACCATCGGCGGCGCGCAAAACGCCCTCGATGTCCATGAGGCGATTTTGGCCATGCCCGAAGACAAGCTTGCGGCCTCGCCTGAGTATCAGGAGATTCTGCAACGTACGGGGGATCCAAAGCGGGCACGCGAGGAGCTGGCCAATTCCGTAGCCGCAATGACGGGGCTCAAGACAGGGGCTTCCACTGCGGTCTTGTCCGCGCCGTCCGGCTATATGTTCGGCAAGATCCTTGGCGGGGAGACGGGCAAAACGCTTCTGGGGACTGCGGCCAAGCAGGGGGCGGCTGAATTCGGCGAAGAGGCCGGGCAGAGCGGCGCGGAACAATATCTCTCTCAAGCGGAACTGCAACGCGCCGATCCGACCATTGACCCTATGAGCGGAGTTGGGGAAGCGGCTGTAAGCGGCGGTTTTGCCGGTATGGCGATGGGTGGCGGCATGGGCGGTTTCGGGCATGTGCTCGGGGGCCGTGCGCAACAGCAGCCCGGGGCTCCTGCGGTCTCCGATGCGCAACCAGTTCTCCCACCCGAACAGCAGGCGGCCTTGCCCGAAGGTGGGCATGGATCCCCTCTTGAGCTTGGTCCCGGTCAGAACATCGTCATGGGAACGGACAGGGCATACGAAGACTCCATCGCCACACCGCCTCCCACCTCCCCGCTGCAGAAGGGGATGGAGGCCATCCTTGGCGGTCCTCTCGGCCTTTCCACTGCTCCCGCCGCGCCCGACTTCGCCGTTACGCCGGGCGGGCGTGCCGTGTCCGCGAATGGCATCGTGCAGCCGGACGCCTTTGGCCCCATCGCGGCGGGGATGCGTTCCGACATGCCGCCGTTGCTGGCGGATCAGGTCTATGACGTCGAGTATTCCGTAGTCCCGGGTGCGCCCAAAGCTCTGAGCGAAGCTCCACGGGGGCTTCCCTTGGGGCAGGACAAATCGCTCGTCGCACCGGAGTCTCCTCAACCCTTTGACGCGCAGGCCAATGGCGGATCTGCCCCGTTGCAGCTTACGCGCATCAACGACAAGTCCTTCATGCTGCATGGCGACACCGCGCCCTTTGAGGCGGCGATCAAAGCGGCGGGCGGGCGGCTGGATCGCAATGTCGGGGGTTGGCGGTTCCCGCTTGTCAGAGAAGGGGAAATCAGGGAGTTGTTTGGTATCCCTCTTGGCGCAGAGACAGTGCCGGGAGACAACCTTGTCTCCGAAGTACCGGAGGCGTCACCGGAAGTCCTGCGGGAAACTCCTTTGCCCGTATCCGGCGATATGGCAATGTCCGGGCAAACCGGACTGGAGGTAATACATGGCGGTCTACAGCAAGGAACGCCCGGAACTGGAACTGGAGAGCTTCTTTCGGAGTCTGTACCCGTCGACGCGGCGGGGAATCCGGGAGAACTGGCTGCGGCTGCAAGAGGATCCGGACGATACCATGGGGATTTGGGAAATAGACCTGATCTGGATACGGCTTTACCTGGAGTTGATGGCAGAGAGGCCGGACTTGGAGCCGCTGTTCAACGAACCGCGGGATCTGTCGAGGTTCCCGGAGAAGGGCGGGGCCAGAATGTGTCCTTCAACCAGATTCCTACGATTCCTGACTCGGGAAGATCTGCTTCTGGACGAGGAGATGAGCCAGCATTTCGAGGATTGCCAGAAGTGGGACGCGATGTATCCGGAGGAAGCAAAGGAACGAAAAATGCGTCGTTTGAGAAAAATGGGCGGAAAGGAATAGAGCGGAAGCTGCTTCGGGCCATAGAACGTCAGCAGGGCGGGGTTTCTCCTGAAGCCGAGGCATGGGCGCACGGATTGAACCCGCAGGAACGAAAGAAGGCTTACGAACAACTCGTACTGAACGAGTTCAAGAGACATACGGCGTCCGAACTCGGTGTGGATGAGGAGAGCCTCAGATTTATCCCAGTACGGAAGGACAGCGAAACCTCGCTCCGGCTGAAAGAGATCGGGGGTGTTTTCGGACAGGATGTCGTCATTTTCAAGGATAGTTCGTCCGTTCAGACAGGCATCCGCGGCGCGTCTGTTCCGACCATTGAGCATGTGGTGTTCATGGAGGGGAGCGCGGAGAGAGAAAAGCCTTATCTCTTCGTCCTCGGGCATGAACTCCTGCACAGAATGCGGAGCGAAGACCTCAAAGCATATAAACAATTCCAAGAATATCTGTTGGATGACCTTCAGGAAGACGCCATTCCCCGTTACCGTGAAAACCTCGATCGTCGAACGGGGGGCGACGGAACCGTGGCCCGGATGTCGGATGAAGCTATTCTGGAGGAGATCGGGGCCGACCTCGTGGGCAAGCGGCTCACCGAAGAATCGTTCTGGGCGAAGATGGCTGAAGAGCGCCCGAGCCTGTTCGCGCGGGTGTCCCAGTTTGTCCGCGACTTACTGGACAGGGTGACGGCCGCATTCCGTGCGGATCCCCTGCCCGCAGCATGGGTGAAGGATTTTGACGCGATCCGCCGCCATATCGATGCCATGATGGGGCAGTGGGCGGAGAAGAACGCACGGGCAAAAACCGGCGGTACGCCGCCTCACTCTGGAAACACACGGGAGGTTCTTGATGGAAGAGACGAAACTGTACGGAACGCCGGAAGAAACGGCGGAGAAGGAAGCGATCATGCAGGTGGACTTCTCCAAAGCAACCGGGGAAGACATGGCGCGCCTGTTGACCTCGTGGGCGACGGAGGACGAGGAGGAGATCGAGGACGCGCTGCACAACCTGCCCCGGAAGGACGGGAAGGTGAACGGCCCCGACAGCCTGTAGCCGTCAAGATTCCGAATAGGGCGGACGAACCCGCACATTACGAGCTTCTGGAAGCCGACGATGTGCGGGCTTCCCATCTGCCTTCCAGAGGTTTTCAGAAGAACCCCGCATATGGGCTGGAGAACGAGCGGCGCTACCATGACGAACCGGGCAGCCGGGCCAAGGTCATGGAGAACGCGGCTAAGCTCGATCCGGCTTTCCTCATGGAGTCCGTGGACGCAAACCACGGGGCTCCCGTCATTGATCATGACAACAACGTCCTCGGCGGCAACGGGCGGGCCATGTCCATTGCCCGGGCCTATGAATCCTTCCCCGAACGGGGCGAACAGTACCGCGAGGCGCTGAAAGCCAATGCCGACAGGCTCGGCATTGATCCGGCACAGGTGGACGCCATGCATTCGCCCATGCTGGTGCGCCGACTTGAGCGCGGCATGTCGCGGGAAGAACGCCAGCAGCTTGTCACGGCCATGAACGATGACTTCAAGGACGCCAAGGAAAAGCGGGCGTCCGGGAAATCTCGCGGCGAACGGTTCGGGAGGCGGACGCTGGATATGCTCTCCGCCGGATTGAAGGACGCCGAGAGCCTGCGCGAGTACTTTGATACGCCCGCTTCCGTAGCCGTCGTCGAACGGATGATGGAGGATGGCGTGATCCAGCGTTCCGAGCGCAATGCGTTAGTCGGAGCCGACGGTCTGCTCAATCCTGACGGCAAGAAGGTTGTCGAGGAAGCTCTTCGTGGTCGTATCGCACGAAGTTACGAGGCATTGGCGAAACTTCCGGCTGATGTCGTGGGCAAGCTCGATGCCGTCATCCCGCACATTCTGGTGGCCGAAGGCATCGGCAAGCCGTGGAACATCACAGAACACGTCAGGGATTCCGTGGATCTGCTGGTCGGTTTCAAGGGGAGCGGCGTCAAAGAGCCGGGCACCTACCTCAAGCAGGTGAACATGTTGACGGGCCGGGCTCCCGTACAGGATTTCTCCAAGCAGGCCATAGCCCTGTTCCGCATGGCGCTGGACGCGAAGAAGGGCGAATACGTCAAAGCGTTCGAGAGCTACCTCAAGAACGCCAAATTATCCCCGGAAGCGGGTAATATTCCCGGCGTTGCGAAACCGCAGGACAAGGCCTTCCGCGATGCCTTCGGGATGAAAACGGAAGCTACGCCGAACAAACCGGAAAAGCGGGAAGCGGAGAAGCCACAGACGGAAGAAGAGACGAAGGGGCAGCCGCCGGAAAAGAGTCCGAAAAAGGAACCGCAGGAGCAGACTTCCGGCAAACCCGGAGACGCTGGACACGTTGAACGCCATCGGGCTCTCTACAAATCTCTCCTGAACGGGAAGGCTTCCCTTGAGGACTATCACCGTGGTTTTTCGGCTTTGCTGGAAAATGAGGAGGCTGTCCGTGCCGAACTGTCCGGCATGACCGTCAATGCCTTGCTTGCGCGTGGCGGCGCCATGTTCGCGTGGCGGCACAAAGGGGACAAAAAGGCAGATATCGTTGATGCGCTGTACCGGGACATGCTGTCCGACTTTACTCTTGGGCAGCCGTATTCCGTCAGCGGATTCATGGGTATGGGCCCGGAGGAATACCGGAAAGCCACCGTCGCCAGCATCCGCAGGATTGTGGATGCCCAGAGCGAGCAGACGTTGGCGGATTTCGCCAGAGACGCCGCGGCGCAGCGCGAAGAATACGCCAGCCGTCGCAAGGCCGAACGCGAGGCGGTCGAGAATCCGAAGACGTTGGAGGATTTTCGGTCGTTCATCCGGTTTCATATGGATGAAGGCAAGACGGCTGGTGAGGCCCGTGATCTGCTTTCATTCGAGCAGAGGGAACAGTTTGACCGTCTCGCGGCGGAAGCGAGCAGGAGCACGCGAAAAACAAAGGCGGAACCTGTCCTTTCCTCTTCGTCCCAGACCACTGGCGGAGAAATCATTGCCACAAAGCATACGCAGAAAGGACATGATCTGTTCGTGGTTCGTCTTGAAGACAGGGTAAGCCGGGAGGATTACCTTGCTCTGTTGTCCAGTGCCAAGAAGCTTGGCGGCTATTATTCCAAGTTCCGTGGCAATGGGGCCGTACCGGGATTCCAGTTTACCGGACGGGAACAGGCTGAAGCGTTTCTGAAGCTGGCGCAGGGAGATAAGGCCGAGGCTCAGGAAGCGGTGAAGGCCCGGCGGGATGCCTATGAGGATGACCGTTCCCAGACCGCCGTACAGCGTCTCAATGAAATGGCTGACAGGCTGGATGAGGATGCCGATGCCAGCCTGAACGCGGCGCGCAAGGTGAACACGGCAAAGCGCGCGGGGCAGGCGGCGGCCGCCGATGCTATGGCCTATGCCGACAAGTCATTGGCGAAGACTATGCGGAACATCGCCGGGGCCATCGGGAACGGAACCGCGACATTCCTTGACCGCGTGCGCGAGAAAAAGCAGGTCGAGCAGCTTCGGGATGCCCTGCGAATGGCGAAATGGGAAGAGGACAAGACGAAATACCCCGCATGGGATCAGCGCGAGAAGCACAGCGAAGAACCGGCGACCACCCAGACCGTAGAGTTTGCCGCCTTCCCCCACTACAGGCTCTACCGTTCCAGTTGGGCTGAACTCGGCAGAAAGCTCAGCGAGAAGGATGGCACCAAGAGCCTCGGGAAGAAGATTCTTTCCGTTGCCGACGATGTGACCGAAACCTATCTGGAGTTTGCCCATTCGCATCTGGAGGAGGTTTCCACCTATGCGACACAGGCCGGCAAGCCCGCCGTATTCAAATCCCGTGAAGATGCGGAAAAGGCCATTGCCCGTAGCGGCTATCGTGGCAAGGCCGTGGTATTGCCGGTGAAGCGCGGGGAGAACAGAATAATCCTGTCTCCTTCTGCGGCGCAGGAGCGCGGTATATGGAAAGGCGATGATGACCGGATGCTCTCCTTGCGTCCCGAGCTGGTCGATGAACTGTTCGACAAGCAGGGAAGCACTTCCCGTGACATTCCCTGGCAGCTTTTTGATATTCGGCAGAAGAGGAAAGCCCTTGCACGGATGGGGATTGAGACGCCCGCCGAATACCGGATGGCTCTGCGGGAGTTCGTGGGGCTTCAGGCGGCAGCCAAGCAGGACAAGGTGCGAGAGCTTGAGCGCAGCGTCATGCGCGACGCGGCGAACAACCGGGGATGGCTGGACTTTTTCCCGACACCCGTAGCCGTGACGGAGGAAATGCTGGCGGCTGCGGACATCAGGCCGGGCATGGGCGTTCTGGAACCTTCCGCCGGGATGGGGCACATCGCCGACCGTATCCGGGAGAAGGGCGTCGAACCCGTGGTGGCCGAGCTGGAGCCGCAAAAGCGCGAGCTGCTGGAGGCCAAGGGCTACGAGGTCATCGGCAAGGACTTCATGAAGGATATTCCCGAGGGAGAGAGCTTTGACCGTATCGTCATGAACCCGCCGTTCTCGAAACGGCAAGATACGGAGCACGTCCGGCGAGCCTACGACCTGCTGAATCCCGGCGGGAAGCTGGTCGCCATTGTGAGCGAAGGCTCCTTTTTCGGGAAGGACAAGAAGGCATCCGAGTTCAGGGACTGGCTGGAAGAGGTGGGGGGGACTTCGGAGAAGCTGGCTGAAGGCTCGTTCAACGATCCGTCCCTGCCTGTGACCACGGGCGTCAATACGCGCATGGTGGTTATTGAAAAGGAAGGCACACCGATGGCTTCCGTCACTCCCGGCGAATTCCTGCCCGCTATGCCGTCCACACGCCTCCGTATCCGCAAGGCCGCGGTGCAGCGGGTGGCGGACGCGCTTGGCAAACGGGCGGCCAACGCCGCCGACACGCGGGGGGTTCAGTCGTTTGAGGAATTGCCCGAACACATCCGGCAGCTTTACGGCGATGTGGCATCGCGTCTGGAGGGCGTGTACGATCCCGCTTCCGGCACGGTGTACCTCGTGGCGGACAATCTGCACAGCACGGCACGTGCGGCGGAAGTATGGATGCACGAGAATATGGTGCATCATGGCTTGAACGGGCTCTTGGGAATGGACGAAAAACGGCGGGTGCTCAACCGGCTGTGGCAGGGTATGGGCGGCATGGGCAATGCGGAAATCGCGTCCGTCGCCAACAAGTATGGGGTTGATCCGCTTTGGGATGTGAAAGACCGCGCTCTGGTCATGGAAGAGTACCTTGCCCGCCTCGCGGAAAAACGGGCGGCAGGCAAGTTGTCCGATCAGGAACAGACGCTTTGGCGACGCTTTGTGGAGGCGGTCTTGCGAGCATGGCATGCGCTGGTGGATGCCGTGACCGGGCGCACTGGGTCCATGAAATACGAGAACGTGGACAGGCTGTTGTCCGCGCTGGATCGGTATGTCTTTGAGGGCAGGCCCGAAGGCATGGCCGAAGGCGGCATGGTCCCGGCTATGGCGTCGGTGGACAGGTCCGGTTCGGATATGGAGGCCGCTCACGCCGCGTGGGCGCAGGTGCAACGCGATGCAGAGGAATGGGGGAGGCAGGTTGACGCCTTCCACCCTCATGAGGGCACCGGAGGAAGGCAACCCCGACTCATGGCGGTGTGCCGCACCCCCGACGTGTTGCAAAAGTTGGGCGCGCCGGATTTGCCGATGACCATGACTGCGGACAATTTGGGTAAGGTGCTTTCCGACAAGGTGGATCACGGACTTCCCAAGGAGCTGGTAAAGCAGCTTCCGCAGGCGCTGGCCGAACCGATTATGGTATTCGAGTCGGCGTCGCAGGCGGATTCCTTCGTCGTTCTGACGGAACTCAAGCATGAAGGCCGTTCGGTTATGGCGGCTGTTCATCTGGATACCGAGAAACAGCGCGTCAGAGTCAACGATATTGCCAGCGCCTACAAGCGAAGCAATGAGACGTGGTATGCGCGGCAGATAGAAGAAGGGAGGCTCCTTTATCAGGACAAAAAGAAAAGTCTCGCATGGGCGCGGACAAACAGGCTACAATTGCCCAGAGTGCGCAAACTCCCATCGAGACTTTCTGGAAAGAGAGTACTCACCGAAGAGGATATCGTCAAGCCGATTGCTCCGGATAACAAGCCGTTGGCCTCCCTGCGGGACATCAAAGATGTCCGCGACATCACCGGCATGAGTGCCGAGGATGCCATGAACCTTGCCCAGAACGATCCGTGGATTGGAAGCATCTTTGGAAAATCCGACGACGTGACGCTCATGCAGCGGATTTTCATGTTGCCGCACTGGGTGGCGAAGCGGTTCCCCGGCTTCAAGGCCGTGTACGACCGTCAGGTCAGGCGGCAGGATGAACGGGCGGCGGAACGCGCCCGCAGCCTTCAGGAAATCCCTTCTTTGTTCGGAGAGAACAAGCTTTCCGGCAAGGACATGGACGAGCTGAAAAAACTGGTCTGGGATAATGACGGCAAGCAGATTGCCGAGCTTGAGGGCATCGACAAGTTCCTGACGGACGAAGAGCTGGAGAGCGGGCGCACCACCATCAAGGCCAATCCAGAATGGTATGAGGGCTACGACAAATGGCTTTCCAGGCAGCCCGGGTCCGACGCCGTGAAAAAGGCCATGCGCGAAATCCGGGTGAGCCTCGATAACGACCTCATGCGCGCCCACAACCGTCTTGCCCGGATGAGCGAGATGGGAGACGTGGCCATTCAGGAGTTCCGTACCCAGATTGGGCACATCCACAACTACTTCCCCCACCATCGGTACGGGGATTATTTCATTCAGGGGAAGGACAAGAAGGGCGAGGTCGTCTACCGTGAACACTTCGACGCGCTGCACAAGCGGTATGCCCGGCGGCACTTTGAGAACCGCCTTGAGGCGTTGAAGAAGGAATACCCCGACACCGTCTTTGACCTCGACGAAAACACGAAGCTTCCCGACGAGGCTTTCGGGCGTGTCCTTGACCCTGAGGCGATGGAGCAGGTGATCAAGGCGGCTTTGTCCAAAGTTTCCGACAAGGAGCAGGCTGAGCGGATTGCCGAGGTGCTGCACGAATCCGTGGCCGACGTGATGAAGTCGTCGGGGTGGGGCTCCCATGCCATCGGACGGAAGAACATACCCGGCTTCGAGAAGGACGACCTCTTCCGGGTGCTCTACGACTACAAGAGCGGGCTTACCGGCTGGCTTACCAAGATGGAATCCTCCAAAGATTTTGCCGAAGCCCTCGGCAAAATCAATGCAAAGGCCCACCCGCAGGAGTGGAGCTACACCTCGCAGTACGTCAAGGACATGCTGCGGAACGGCGACCGTGTGGATCGGACCGTGGGTACTATCAAGTCCGCGGCCTTCGCGTGGTATCTCGGCGGGAACATCAAGACCGCCGTGCTGAACCTCACCCAGAACGTCATCGTCGGCGTGCCGCGTCTGCAAATGGACGTGGAGGGCGGGGCGCGCGCATACATCGACGGCGCCCAGAAGCAGATCGTCAACCAGTACGCCAGACGGTTTACCGGCGACAAGGGCAAGGGGCTCTCGGAAGAGGAGGCCCGCCTCATTCAGGATCTGTACGGCGACGCTCTGATCTCCGACGCATACATGGAGGAGGTACGCGGGCAAGTGACGGGCGGGCCGTCAACCCGGCTCTGGAACAAGTTGATGAAGGTCATGGGCTACCCCATGAGCGTGGCGGAACGTTTCAACCGCGGGTCCCTCGCTCTGGCGGCGTTCCGTGCGGCCCGCGACGGAAAAATGAAGGCGGCGGCGCGGAAGCGGTATGGAGTGGAGGGAGAAAAGGCCACCTATGAACAGGCCAAGGCCTTTGCCGAAGAGATTGTGCGCGATTCCCATTTTGTCTACGGCAAGACGAATGCCCCGGAACTGCTCCGCTCCTCCACGGCCGGGCGTGGGCTCGGCGCGGCGTTCACGTTCAAGACCTTCACCGCCAACCTGCTTGGATTGTGGTCTTGGGCGCTCAGGACGCAGGGCAAGGAAGGAGCGATCATGGTTGCCAAGGGGTTGGGGGCTACCGCTGCACTGGGCGGCCTTGTTTCCCTGCCGTTCTACGCAACGCTCATGGCCTTGTTCCAAGCTGCTACGGGGGATGACGACGACTGGACGGAGGCCATCCGTAAGCAGCTTCCTCAGAACACAATGTTGCGGGACATCGTGTGTTACGGCCTTCCCGCCGGGGCTGGCGTCAATCTGGGCGGTTCCTTAAAGATGGAGCTTGCTCTGACTGGGGGGATGCAGAAGGGCGGCACGCCCAAGGAAGTGCTGACGGAAGGGATCGGCGACATCATCGGCATCCCGTGGGACATGTTCGTGGAGCGGCCTTCCAAGGTCATGGAGGCCATGCGCGCGGACAATTACTGGCGGGCCGTGGAGGAAGTTGTGCCCACTGCCGTCAGCAACGGCATGAAGGCATGGCGTCTTGCCACGGAAGGGCAGAAGACCCTGAAAGGGCGGGACATCAACGATCCGGGAGAGCAGGGGGCGCGCAAGCTGTCCTCCGGTGAAGCCTTCGGCAAGCTGCTCGGTTTCCAGCCGGTTTCCGCAACCAGAAGCTACGACGCCTACACGGCGTCAAAGCACTCCGACAGCGTGCGCGCTGACAAGGCCGATGAGGTGGCCACCATCATGGTCAAGGCGCTGGACGCCGGAGACAGTGCGGAAATGGTGCGTGCACGGAAGGTGCTGAAGGATTGGAACGTGAAGATGGAGGAGGAAGGGAAGCCGCACATGCGTATCCTGATGAAGGATGTCCAGAAGAGGGTAACGCAGCGCAGGAGAAAGGCACGCATGACGCCGAAGGCCCGGCAGAAGGGCGAGGCGTTCCAGAGCGTGTGGGGGTAGGCATGGAGAGCGGGCTTCGTTGCGAGGCTCGCCTCCTTAAGCGGAGGGGCGGCTGAAAGCCGGAATAGCCATTGGTGATTCCATTGGTGAAATCATTGGTGATGGGGCCGCTTTTTACCTGTTTTTACCAAATTATCAGGTGCGTCATAGCGGTCAATGTGGAAAACTTGTTTATCATAATATATTGAAATAATATGTAATATTCTTTAGTATTAGTCCGTCGTGTCTGAGCAGCCGTGTTATATCTGATTCGGTAAAGCACGATTGGAAATCGTGTGTACTCAAAAGGTACCGGGAGTTCGAATCTCCCCCTCTCCGCCATAAATTTTGAACCCACTGGAAACAGTGGGTTTTTTGTTTTTGGCATGAGCTTTATTCCCGTGGATACAGTTCAGGGATACATTTGGAGCTCACCATGCCATCCGTCGGGGTATCTTCTCATTCCCGGTACCGTTCCTACCTGACGACCCATCGCGGCATTCTTTACTTCCGCATTCTTGTACTCAACCACCTGCAATCACAGATAGGTAAACGCGAAATCAGACGTTCTTTGAATGGTCTGGACAGCCGTACCGCCCGTACCAAGGCGTTGCGGCTCTCGCTTGCTGCCCAACATTTTTTTGCCTTGGCTGATGATCTTGCCCATGAACGGATACATTCTGCACAGGAAAAAATGCTCAATTATTTGGTATTACAAAAGAAAATATCAAATCCGTGGGTACATTTCTATTCGATTCCACACTGGAAAAAGACCTGTCTCCCGCTTCTTTGACCCTCCTGCTCCCCTCTTTTTTGAGGGAGCAGGAGGGAATTATCTCCTCTACAAAAATTTTTTCTGAAAAAATTGAGGCTACCGAGGCTGGTAGGGCATGTGAGGAACGTTTTTCTTTTCCAAAAGAAGAAACGCCCTCCGTGGAACCAACAGAGACAGTTCGCCGCAGAGTCAAGTTGGAGGAGAAGGGTAGACTTCCGAATCTCAGGGAAGCTTTTGATGTCTATGTCAAGGCCAAGACGCTTACATGGTCAGCCGCAAGTGCCAAGGACATTTCTCCTCAGGTGCGGCAGTTCGTGGAAATTGTGAGGGAACTGGAGCACGGTCGGGATATCCGTGTGGATGAGCTTTCCCGCGAGCACATCCGAAGCTACTTCGATACGCTGAAACACCTGCCCTGCCGCCTTTGCGGGCAGAGGCAGTTTGCGGGCAAGGGCTGGCTCCAGCTTGCCGATATGGGCCGCTCCGGGCAGATCGAACGGCTTTTAAGCGTGAAGACGATGGAAGTCCGACAGACAAACGTGCGGAGTTTCGTCAACTGGTGCGAGTTGGAGTATCGCGGAGCTGTACAGGCCAAATACGTGAACTCAGGGTTCCCGAAGGTTCTCTCCGACAAGGACATAAGACGAAAGGGCGTGAAACGTGAGTCGTTCACACAAGATGAGCTGAAAGCACTTTTCGGGGACATGAGAAAGTACGTTCAGGCAACGGAAGGCGTATCATTACGCTTCTGGGTTCCGTAACCTTGCTTTTTCCTGATTCATAGGAAAGAGTAAACGCCGTGAACCATGCCACCGTAAAGTTCGGTTTCCGCCCTGACGCACTGGTTTACGCGCTATCGTCGTCTGTAGGAGTGGGTGGTCAACATGGTGAGCCGAGAACCAAGGCTTTTCATAGCTTCCGCCATACAGTGATCGAGTATCTGCACAAAGAGGGCCGTGTGGACCTTTCTATGCTTCAGGCCGGGGTTGGCATGAGATGGTGGATATGGGCGTCACTGAAAATTACGATGGATGTCATTCAAAAATTGAATTGGATTTCATTTTTCCAGAGAAATTGCTCTTAGAGGTTAATATGGATGACCACTTTCTTAAAGAATATGCTAATATTTCAACACAGAGATCACGTAGTATTACAAATGAAGATCGATATGCATGGGAATACTATCTTCATATACTCGATAAAGAAATAAGTAAATACGATTTTCATGTAGCCTACGCAATACTGTGAACATTGATTACTATATTGATATTGTCAATTATTATTTATCAATGTTGAGCAATGATGATAAAATATCTTTTGTGTAAGATATTAATAAATATTATAGTTAAATAATTGATACAAATTTCTATAAACCAATAATTATACTATGATTACTTCTTGAATATACCTACAAAAATAAAATGTTCACGTGAAATGGATACATTTGTTATAGGTAGAATTATGTAAAATATTCATGAAAATTGTTTTGATATTATTTTGTTAATAAGAATAATTACTTATAAATGATAATATATTAAAACAAAAGTTAGTGATGAATATATTCCTAAAAGTCTATATATACGAGATAAAAATTTATTATTCAGAATCCTGTAGATGATGTCTTTGATTGTAGCGTAAATATTGAACAGGCGAAGTGCAGATATTCTGATAGTGAGGGAAATTATTTTTACTTCATGGCAGTACGAGTTATTCCTGAAGACGTGAATAAAGGATTCCTTTACAGTGGACGTAAGCCAGTGACTATAAGGCTCCTTTCTCGTAAAGAAATGAATGATAATCCCTATGCTACTGTGTTACTTTGCCAAGATGAAAATATAAGCTATTTTCTTCGGAAACAACTGAAGGAGGACGGTCATGGCGAAAGTTCAAATTTTGTTGTTTCTGGTTATTGGGAACATGCTGATGTTCAAAAGTATATAATTTTAGTCCTCTTGCTGGACGTAATGTTTTCATAGTACCACCAATTACTGAAAATGGGTTAAAAGTGTTCCTCAATGGATAAAACGGTGCCAACGTGGAGGGGCTTCGAATGTTCGTGTTTACAGTGGAATGCTTCTTTTAAATGAAATGCCAATGGCATCAGAAGAATCTCCTACATGTTTGAGAACCCTAGCTTGCCATGTAATTCCTTTATATGGTGCTGATACTACGGTATTAAAAAATATCGCAGATGAATCTATTTCTTTAAAAGAATATCATGAATGGCTTCATGATTATGGCTTAAAGCAGCAACTGCCAGTATTGTTGAATAAAAAACAAACTTCCATTGATTTTATTCGAAAAACTTTGTGATATATAAGTTGCAGAAGATGTTGTTGAATATAAACTTGATGCAATTATTTACCCTTCAAATGCGACATTAATTTTGGAAACTTCAAATATAAGTAAAATATTTGTTATGTTCGAATTCATAAAATCGTTAACTACAAGAGAAAAGTGATTTTGATTGAAAGTTTATTCTATAAAGAATGTATACTCATTAGAAGGAGAACTAGATCAAAGCAGATTGAGGAGAGTGCGTAAGCAAATATGTCATAGTGATGAATAATTTAATATTTTTATAAAATGTTTTATTTATGTAACATTACAGATTCATATAGCATTAGATAAAATTGATAATGCTGAAATTAATTCTATAATAAGGATTATTAAAGAAAAAATTGCCAGATTGTGTTCACGATAATACACACACTCTCTCTCTCTCTCTCTCTCTCTCTCTCTCTCTTGCTTCACAGGCTGCAAAAGGAAATATAACAAAATTTCAAAAAGTTATTCAGTCACTAAAGAATAATAATCTTTCTGCTATTATCATTCATCATAGTACAAAAGGTGGCGAATCCCCCAAGGGGCCTGTTGAGCTGGAAGCTCTAATGCAGAACATTTTCCGACTAGGGTCAGGACTCGTTATTTTCAAGGGAAGGAAAACAGGGTATGCAGGAGGCACGGAGGTGTCCCATGCGTACCCTGTTTTATCTTTCCGAAAGTCAGTTGGAGCGTATCAAACCGTTCTTTCCCCGTTCTCACGGTGCTCCCCGTGTGGATGACAGGCGTGTCGTCAGCGGCATTATCTACGCCATCAAGCACGGACTTCAGTGGCAGGATGCACCTGATGAGTACGGCCCCCACAAAACGCTGTACAACCGCTTTGTCAGGTGGAGCAGGCTCGGTTTTTCAATAAAATTTTCATTGAGTTGGCAAATAAAACACCTTTTGATGGCTCCCTGATGATCGCTTCATCCATCTCAAGGCTCACCGCACGGCGGCAAGCCTGCTCAAAAAGGGGATTCTCCACGTCTTATAGGCCGAACAAAAGGTGGCCTGAATTCCAAACTCCATATTGTTTGTGGCGGGCATGGGCGTCCTGTCCTGCTTTTGCTGACTGAAGGACAGGTCAGCGACGACAAGGGTGCAGCCATCCTCCAGCATTTCCTCCCCGATAACAGTACGTTTTTGGCAGACGGAGGCTACGACGCAACGTGGTTGCTTGAATCTCTGAAAGCCAGAGGGATGACGGTCTGCATGCCACCCCGAAAAACTGGAAATGAAGCATTTCCCTTTGACAACACGCTGTATAAGCAACGGTATCTTATTGAAAATACATTCAGCAGGCTGAAGGACTGGCGACGTATCGCGACCCGGTATGACCGCTGTGCCCATACCTTTTTCTCAGCTATCTGTCTTGCTGTTACCGTTATCTTTTATCTTAATTAATGAGTCTGAACCTAGCTGAAGGCTTGCCAATCCTCCATTTTACAACTGTAGGCTTTTCAAAGAATCGTTGCTTGTTTGCTCAGTATGTGAATGAATGGAACGATAACCGTTCTATAGCGATTCATGTGATGTCGTCATCGTAAAGCGTTTCCAGTCCGCGCAGAGTAACATCCAGAGAAGGATGGCAAGCTGCACGAGCTGTGAGGCCACCATTGCCCAGTATATCCCGCTGGAAGACTCCATTACAATATGTCCCAGCCACCAAGATAGCGGTAATCGCACTCCCCATACGGAAAAAAGATAACTCCACATGGGATACTGCGTGGCACCCGCCCCGAGAAATACGCCGACCAGCACAAGGTTCGCCACCATAAGCGGCGCCGACAAAAAATTGAAAACGAGATAGCGGACTGTTTCGAGTCGGACTTGAGTATCGTTAGTCATCAGGGTGGCCAGTTCATCGCGGATGAACCAAAGGCCACAGGTCAGCAGGCTCATGCCGATGACCGCCAGTTTCAGCATGTCGTATGCGGACTGTTGTGCTTCCTTCTTGTTCCCGCTGCCGAGAGAATGCCCCACCAATACAGCCACGGCCATCTGGCAAGCCACGGCGGGAAGAAAAATAATCGCTTCAATACGCATGCCTGCGGTCAATCCGGCCAGCGCATTGACGTTGTCGTGGGGGAGCGTCATCGTGATCACGAGGACAAGGACAAAACCTGTTTGCCAGAGGAAGGACGTTCCCAGAGCGGGTAGCCCTATCCGAAGCAGATACTTCCCTCCGCAGCGCATCCAGCGCAGGGGAGGGAGCGAATCATGCTTGAGCAATCCGAAGGGAAACAGCGCAAAAAACAGGATGCAAGCTCCCAGAGTTACAGAAACGAAAGTTGACCATGCAAGCCCGGCAGCCCCATAACGGGGAAATCCCCACCAGCCTAGGCCAAAGGCAAGATCGCCCCATATATTGAGCAGCCCCGTCACCAGCGTGATAACAAGCGGCAGGCGTACGGAACGTACGGCGCGCAGCACGGCCGTCACTATTGCCAGAAGGTATTGTCCCGGCAGTGTCCATAAATATATCTGGAGGAAAGTATCCGCAGGCTCCATGAGGTGCTGCGGCGTCTGCATGATATGCAGCAGATCTTGGCGGAAAGAGCCTCCGAGGTGTGCTAGGCAAATGCCTGCCACCATTCCTGCCAGCAGCACCAAGCCGGTGAAACGTCGCGCACGCCTCTGCCGCCCAGCTCCGATGCTTTGGGCTCACGGCAGCGACGGCACCGTTGCCCGTGGCGATGCCAACGGCCATCAAGACCATGTGGCATTGTGCTATGAGGCCTATGGATGCCTGAATATCCGGCCCGATGCGTCCTGCGGCCCACACGTCCGTCAGCCCTATGCCAAACTGTACGAGAAGCATGAGCATTTGCGGCCATGTGAGCGCCCACAACGATGCCCAACGCGAGCTGTGAGGGGTGTCATGCATGATCTCTCCCCAAAAAAACGGCGGAGGCTCAGAGCTAGCCTCCGCCAGAATGATATCCGCCCTTTCTTTGTGCCATCCGGCCGTTCCCTGAATGGGGTCTTTCTAGTCGGCCGACATTTCAAGGGCACGGCGATGGGTCGCCAACACGGTCTCGATGATGGCCCCGCGTACCCCCAGTCGATCCATTTCATTCACACCCACAATGGAGGAACCGCCGGGCGAGCAGACGTTCATACGCAGCTTGGCGTGCGGTATTTCGGGGTTTTCCTGTGCCAGCCGGACGCTGCCTACCATCAGTTTTTCTGCGAGCTGTTTAGCATCGTGGTAAGAGAAGCCGAGGCGCAACCCAACTTCCACGAACGACTCCAGCAGGTGAAAGATGAAGGCCGGGCCGCTGCCGATAAACGCCGAAAACTCGGGAATGTGCGATTCGTGCAGAACCACCGTCGTGCTGATGGCGCTAAAGAGTTCCAGCACGAGTTTTTTCTGTTCTTCATTCAAGGTCGGATCATCCAGGCATAACGCGCAACAGCCTTCTCCGACCATAGCCGGCGTGTTGGGCATGATGACCACCGCTGGGCAGGTATCGCCGCTATACGTTTTGATGCGCCGCAGGGATACGCCGGCGGCCAGAGAAACCAGTAGTTTGCCGTCAAGGTGCGGCGCGATTTTTTCCACCACGCCCTGTACATGTTGCGGCTTCACGGCAATGAGGATGACGTCCGCTTGCTGCGCTACTTCGATTTCATCGTCACACGCCCTCAGGCCGCAACGCTCATGCAGCGCGTCAGTCGCAGCCTGGCAAGGATCAAAACCGATGACCTGCCATTTTTCCAGTTTGGCGACACCGCTCAAAATGGCTCCCCCCATATTGCCGCAGCCGATACTTCCAAATGTCAACATAAAGACTCCTTTGCTTCTTTGCTACAGAGAGATCAGTATACCCAGCAGCAGGATCGTTCCTACCGCACAGGGAACCACCGCCACGATAAATGGTTTCCAGTTTCGAGTGACGCGGCAGCAACCCGCAGCGCCCTTGTTGGCTTCCTCCGCAAATCTGGAGAAGCCAAATTTCCAAGCCACAAAGACGCTCATCAGCAAGGCTCCGACAGGCATGAGCAGTGCCGTCACCACGTACTCGGCGAAGACGAAGATGCTCCTGTCCCACAGCCGGATAGACGCCCACGGGGCATGGGCTCCGTAGGAGAGCAGCGGCGGAAGGCTTAGCAGCAATACTGCGGCCAGCACGAGGAACAATGTTTTGTTGCGTCCGAGCTTCCAAGCTTCATCCAGCGTGCCGACTACGCCTTCCACCAGCCCCAGGCCGGAAGCAAAACCCGATATGATGAGCAGAAAGAAAAATCCCGCGCTCAAGAACCAGCCGCCCGGCAGATGGGCAAAGACGGCGGGCATGGTTTCGAAGACAAGCCCCGTCCCGGCGGCCTTGGTCAATCCAAAGGCATACATGGCTGGAAAGATGGCCAGCCCGGCCAAAACGGCTACGGCCGCATTGATGGCGATAATGATCAGTGCGTCGGCAATGATGTTGCTTTGTTCGTTCAGATAGCTGCCAAAAACAAAGGCGGTGGAAACGCCGATGCCCACGGCAAAGAAGGTATGTCCCAGCGCGTCCAGCGCCACCTGAATATCGATGCGGGAAAAATCAGGCTTCAGGAGCCACGCGACTCCTTTTTCCGCTTCCGGCAGGCTTAGCGAGCGCACTGCCAGAATGCCCAGAAACAGCAGGAGTACCGGCATGAGGTATTTGCAGGCCCTTTCCAGCCCGCTTTTGAGCCCGGCTCTGATGATTCCCCCCATAAGTACGATCGCCATCAGGACATATAGCCCCAATGCTCCGACGCTGGACGATGTGACGTCGAACAGCGGGCTCAATGCGGCCAAATCCGTACCGTAGGCGAAGGCTCCTCCGAGGCTCTTGACAAAATAGACCAAGAGCAGTGCCAATATGACGGAATAATAGGAAAGAATCCCTATACCCGATGCGATGCCCAGCCAGCCCATCAATCGGAAGGGGCTGCGGGGCGGCGTGAGCTGGCGCATCCCCAAGATACCGCCGTGGCGCGTAACGCGTCCCAGCATGATTTCGGCAATGAACAGGGGGACTCCTACGCACAACGTTGTCAGCAGATAGAGCAACAGGAAAGCTCCACCGCCGTTCTTGCTCATCATGTAGGGAAAACGCCAGATGGCTCCCAGCCCGACGGCGAATCCCGCTGTTGTCATGATGAAGCCGAGACGGCTTCCCCAAGTGACGCGTTCGCTCATGTTGTTTCCCGGGGGCGCGGCGCTATCATGAAGCGCCGCGCCGGTTAGGAGGAGACGGAGACTATGCCTGTACGGGCTCCGGCGTTTCTTCAATCAATACGGTATCCATTTGCGAGGTGGCCAGCCGCTCCTTGGCCTCCTCGGCGCTTATCTTCACGATGCCGATCCCAAGCATGGCACAGGCAAGGCCGATGAACACGCTAGAATAGTTGAAGACCATCCACGGTACGTATTCGAAGGCGCTTACACCCAGCACACCGCTCATATAGACGGCGCCGGACGCCCACGGAATGGCCCCGTCAAGCATGGTGGCCGAGTCCTCCAGCGCACGAGAGAGGTTCTTGGGATGCAGACGACGCTTGAGGTAGGACTCCTTGAACAGGGAGCCGGGGATCAGGATGCCCATATAGGCCGACCCGGTGGAGAAGCAGAGCACAACACAGGACAGGAGCGTCGAGGCGATGAGCCCGCCGTCGGATCGCACTCGCTTGAGCATCTTCTGGAGTACCACGGTGAGCATGCCACTGCCGTGCATGATACCGCCGAACGCCATGGCCACACACAGCATCCCCATGTTTTCGAGCACGCCCATCATGCCGCCGCGGTTCAGCAGCGTCTGCACGGACTCTGTCGGCGTGGCCAGATAATGCGTCATGCTGACCTTGAAGCCGGTAGTGGTCGAGAGGATACCCCCGCGCAAATCGAATCCCTGGAGGAGGCAGCCGAGCGCCACGGACAGAATGGTGGTCAGGATAATGGTGGGCAGAATGGGCCAACGCAGAATGGAACCGGTGATAAGCAACAGGGGAGGCACCGCCAGCAGAAAGTGCAGTTTGTAGATTTCGGTCAGCTGGTTCATGAAATCTTGAACTTGAGCAGGGGTGTGCAGTTCGCCTGTAACGCTGGAGGAGGCGAAGAAGAAAACAATACAGCAGAGGATCGTGCCGGGTATCGTGGTGTAAAACATGTGCCCGATGTGTTCGTAGGTAGTGGCTCCGGCCACAGCAGGCGCCAGGTTTGTCGTGTCGGACAAGGGAGACAGCTTGTCGCCGACGTAGCAGCCGCTCAGAGCCGCCCCGGCAACGGGTGCCAGCGGGATCCCCAGACCGTGGGCAATGCCGATCATGGCCACGCCGATAGTGGCGGCCGATCCCCATGAAGTACCGGTACAGCAGGACGTCAGGGCGCAAATAAGGAAGGCGCTCAAGAGCATGTAGTTCGGGTTCACCAGTTCAAGGCCCCAGTAGACCATGAAGGGAACGGTGCCGCAGAACATCCAGGCGCCTACCATGCAGCCGACGCTGAAAATGATCAGCATCCCCTGCATGGCCACATTGATTTTGTTGAGGATGGCCTCCTCCAGCTGCTGCCACTGGCAGCGCAAGTACCAAGCCATAAACCCCGCAATGACTGCGGAGCAGAGAATAAGAGGCTCGATTCGATAATCAAGATAAAGCCTTCCGCCCATCAAAATGACGAACATGGCAACAAGCGGAAATACGGACTGCAATAATGTTGGTTCTCTACCGGAAGTATTCATAGTGACCTCTGGGAGTTTGCGATACCGTATTCAGTAACAACCATTGTATTCCTGCTTTGAATATGGTTGTCGGGCAAGTCATCGGCCTTTGCTTCAATCAATATTCGTCATGATATGGATATCGCGCTTGGCCAGTTCGGGCTGCATCAGGCTTAAAGGTACCCGCATGGGCATGACCAGTCCTCTTTCCGTGAAGCCGCCGTTGGCGATGAGGGAGGCGGCGATGGCGACGGTAAAACCCACAAGCCGTTGCATGGAAGTCAGCCCGGCGTCGAGATCCGCATAGTCAATGATGGTGTGCGTAACGCTGACCGGAGTACCGTTCTTGCGGCCCCGGGCCTCCACCCGGATATAGCCCACATCCCGTTCGTCCTTGCGGTACCAGAACTGCTGCTGTGAAGTGAGCAGCGCCGTGCAAAACTCCAGAGGGGAAACCGGGGTCCCGTTGACCATGACCGGCTCTTCTCGCAAAAAGCCACACCGGACCATGACATCCCAAAAAGCACAATGGCCGGGGAGACGTGCCGAAAAACGGTTCATGTTTCGGACCTTGCCGCTGATGCCGAACATGTCGGCAAAATTCTGGCAATTGCCCGCCGCGTAGCATTCGAGGTCGCAACCCAATGTTTCGTCATGCAGGATATGCGTATTTTCAGGAGCGAACAGTCTGTCCGCAGGTACAACTACCGTCTGGCCGTCCACGATCTTCTTGGTTTCGCGGTAATAGGAGACGAGGGTGCTGTGTGGTGACCAAGAAAACTTGTATGACAAAGGGTTGTTGCAAGTGGCCTCTTCGGGGAATCCCGCTCCGTAGGAATAGAAATGCTCTATCTCGTCCATCCTGCTCAGCGCGTCAGCGCCCAGCAAAAGATCAAGGCCGGGATCCATACCGAAAGCGATGAGCAGGGTGCAGCCATTGCGGCGCGCGATCTCGTCGATTTCGTCCATCTCCTGTTTCATCTGTCTAAAGAGAACGGGATCCGTCATGGATTGCCCTATGTAGTACATGCTGCTCACCAGATGGGTACCGGTTTCGGCTGCGATGCGCCCCACTTTCATGGCCAGCGATATGGGCAGGAGTTCAATGACCACATCGTGTTCGGCCAGCAGATTGCGCAGGGCCTGCTCATCATTGGCGTCCACCGTCAATGCCCGGACGCCGCGCGCTTCATAATCCGCTTTTTCGCTTTCGTAACGTGCGCCGCAATCGGCCACGGTGACATGGGCAAACGTATTGTGCGCCAATACATCGTGCAGAGCCCCCTTGCCCTGCAACCCCATGCCCAAGATCAATAAATTCTTAGAAGACATACTGTTACTCCCTTTGAAAGCACGGTTTAGCGCCCACGTAGCAGCATTGCCGCCAGCGTAAAACGCATAAATGTGTTTCTTAATAAATTTATTAATGCATTCATTACGAGCTGTGATTAGAACCTAGTCTCCGCACTTTTTGTTGTCAAGAAAAATTGTGAGGCCCTTGCCCTTTGGGGGCGCCCAGCGGAAAACCTTTACAGGCCACGGCATCGTGGGTATCTTTCACGAAAGTCAGGGAGATAACATACATGAAAGGCAAGGAAAACGCCGAGCAAAAAGCCTATCGGCTCATTATCCACGACATAAAAACCAAGTGCCAGCCCGGCGATTTTCTCTTGGAGCGGGACTTGGCCGAGCGTTTCGGCGTAAGCCGCACTCCGGTGACCATTGCACTGAATCGCCTTGTAGCTGAGGGATTGCTGCAAAAGCTGCCCAAGAAAGGTTGTTTTATTCCCAATCTCAACTATGATGATGCTCGCGCCGCTTTCAGTGTCCGCATTCTGCTTGAATGTGAGGCGGCGAGATGTGCGGCACAGAATGCACAAGCTGAAGACTTATTGGAAATGGAACGTATCTTGGCGGCTACGGAGGAAGCTATCGACACAGACAACTTCCTCAGCTTCACGTTCCGGGACGAGGACTTCCATCATGCGCTGGTGCAGGCCTCCGACAATATGTATTTGTATGACGCATGGTCACGCATTTATCTGCGCTGCAATCTATACACCCGCTTTTTCGATCGGCTTTACACACGTAAAACACCGCTCAAATCCGGCACGTTGGCGGAACATACGGCTATTTTCAATGCACTACGCCACAATGATACGGAACTGGCCGTTTCGCTGGTAAAGAAGCACTGCAAGGATGCACTCTCGTATGTAACCAATTCATAACCTGCCTGAAGTCGTCCTCCGACATATTACGCAACCAGCATCTTGCCTTGCTTTGGAGCACCTTCCCACTGTGGCATAAAAAACATGAAGGAATAGGGAAATCCTTCATGGCTTTGGTCTGTCAGGCTGTGGAAAAACATTACCGGAGTTATGGTGGTGCTGATACTGCAAAGGTTTTCGCAGGGAAGATATTCTCGTCCCCCATACAGCTCAGAGAGCATAAAAAAGCCCCCATGCAGAGATGGGGGCTTTTCAGCTATTGAAGGGACTTATTTTACCAATTTCAAATACGTATTGGTAGCATACTTCCCGTCTTCCACCTTCTTGGCTTCGTCAGAGGTAATGCGGTTGATGTCCCTGAAAAAGGCCGCTACAGATGATTGCCACTGCTGCACCTGGCTGGGAGCTCCGGTATCATCAAAAAGTTCCAATTGTTCCTCAAGGCTGAAGACGGGGTGATATTGCAGGTCCTTCAACGCGAGGGCCGTATCATAATCTTTACCCACAAACGTCTTGTAAAAACGCTGGTATTCAGCAACGAGGTCTTCTGCGGGGGTCTTTTTGAACGCATCCACAGCGCGTAAGAATACCCCAAGGAAACTGGCAGTTATGTCGGGATACTTCTCAGCATACCGGGTATCCGCAACGAGGACGACAGGGTTGCCCTTTCCGGCGGTACGTACGTCTGCGGCCATTACCGCGCCCTTGTTCGCGGCGACGAACATATGGGGAGCCCATAACGCGACCCCGTCACACTCATTGCTTTCAAATGCCTTGAGCACCTGTGCTTGATCCATGTTTTTGATGACAATGTCGCTGTTGGTAAGACCCAGTATTTCCAGCCATGAGGTAAGGGCATAATGGGCCGAGGAAAGCGTGGTTACCCAAAAAGTCTTGCCCTTGACCGTTTCTGGACTACCAAGTACTTCGGGGTACTTTTCGTTCCACCCCTTGGCCTTTGCTATGGGGCTGTCGGGACATACCATTACCGCGTTGCATCCGGATTCGTCGTTGCCGAGGGCGATGATGGATGTACCGTAACGTAAGTTACCGAGCATGGCGGGGACGGCTCCCATCCCTGCATAGACCCATTTCCCGGAAGGAAGCGCATTCAGGATATCAGGGCCGGAATCGAACAGCTGCATCTGAATATCCAGACCGGCTTCAGCATCCCAGCCTTTTTCTTTGGCATACCACATCAAAAAAGCTTCATGCTCGCCCAACCATGCTGTGGGAACTTTCACAATCTCAGAGGCAATAGCGAGGTGCATGGTAAGGCAAAGGGTCATGGCGGCTGCTATCGTCTGCAATACTTTCTTAAACATAACGTACTCCGAAGGTGTTTTTCCCCGGTACGCCTCAGAGCAAAAGACACTAGGAGACGCACCGCAATCAAAGAAAGACACCGAGATAAAGGATGCCCAATATCAGGGAAGTCGGAATTTAAGACAGACTTATTTACAGCTCGCAGAAAGACTCTAGCTTTTTTTATTCCTAGCGGCAAGCCTGTGTTTGTGAAATAGGCAACATGTTTTTAGTTGAATGATTTTTATATAATAGTTTTAATGAGAAAGAGAATAAAAAGACTCCTCCTGTTGTCCGGGGCCTCGGTTTCCGGTATTTCGCTTTCGATAAGATGTATCATGCCGGGAAGAATACCGTTTACGTGAGCCGCCTTGCCGCCGTTGTTTTGGGTTCATTCGAAAGAGGGGTTCCGGGACACACAAGGCCAAGCCCTGATGGTTGGGGCTTGGCCTTGCTTTTGAAAGGGGAGGGGCAGCGCGGGATCCGCTACAGGAACACCTTGCCGATGAGGATGACCACCGCGCTCGCAACGATGAGCGAGAGCACGATAAGGAACGGGGCGATTTTCCAGATGCTTTTGGTGTTGGTCCAGTCGTTGCCGTGCAGCATGGCGGCTGTGGAGCTTGCGGCGGGCGTGAGGAAGGCCAGGCAGCAAGCGATGGTGATGAGGATGACGGGCAGTTCGGACGACACGCCGTTGGTCGAGCAGTAGGTATGCACCACCGGCATGAGCGCCACGGCCAGAGCGGTATTGTTGATGAACTGCGTCATGATGACGGCCACGATGCCCATGCAGAGCACAAAGATCGTGCCGGAACCCGAGCCGAACAGCGGCTGGAGCATCTCAAGCATGAACGCGGTAATGCCGCTTTTGGGGTCGGACAGCGGCCCGGCCAGAGGCAGCGTGAAGGCGAGGATAAAAATGATGGGCCAGGCCACGCCTTCGTTCACCATGGCGCGCCACGGAAGCAGAGCCTTTCCTTTGACGCGTATGGCGCACAGCAGGGCCACCAGCAGGATGCACACGCCGGTATTGCCGATCTTTTTGAAGAAGATGGTCACGGCAAGGTCTTTGGGGAGGAAACCGGGCAGCATCATGAAGATGATGAGTGCGACGAGGAAGCCCAGAAGCAGCTTCTGGATGCCGGTCAGCGTCATGTCCGATTCCTTGATGATCAGCTTGATGTCGAGCGACTCGAGCTTGCTGACGTCGGGCCGGAACAGGTGCTTGCCCAGAGCGATGAACAGAAGCAGGCAGAAGAGGCATGTGGTCAGGGAGGCGAGCAAGTAGAGCGCGTAGTCCACGGAAGTGCCCGACAGCTTTTCATAGGCGCTGATGGCCACGAGCGGCAGGGATTTGAACGGGACGAGCGACATGCCAAGCTGCGCGGCGAACACGGTGCCGATGATCATCATGATGGGGTAGCCGTCGCCTTTTTTGTAGCCACAGATGTCGAATACGCCGTACAGAAGGCTCCAGCCGATGACGGCCGCGGGCGTGGCGCTGGTCAGGCCGCCTAGGATGGCGATGGCGAGCAGCAACGCGAAGGTAAGCCGCCACGGTTTCCCCATGACGCACTTGCGGCTGACGAACCAAAGCGAGATATACTTCGCCAGGCCGTAGCGTTCGAGGGTGGCGCTGAACACGAAGATGAACATCATCATGATGACTGTGGGATCGCCGAAGCCCTTGTTGAGCAGCGCCGTTGCGGGCAGGACGTCGAGCAGCATGAGCGCGAGCAGGCCCACCATGCTGGGCCAGATGATGTCGATAAACACCCACGCGTAGATGACGCCGAGGAACACGCCGATGGTATTCATCCCGAAGGGGGTCAGCGGCGCGATGGGATCGAGCTTGCCGAAAAGGAACGTGATGCAGAGAAAAACTATTATTTGGAAGAAATAGTTGACGTTTCCTGAGTTCTGGGGACCGGCGGCAGGTGCCATACTGACCTCGTGCAGGTTTCAGGGGAGAGGCCCGCGCACGCGGCCCCCTCCCTCTGTTTTTTTAGTAAGGCTCGGGCGTAGCCCGTCCCCGTTCGGTATCCACGGTGATCGCGTGCTTCGGGCAATAGATGATGCAGAGGAAGCACGACTGGCAGTCTTCACGGTATACGATTTCAGGCGTGGTCTTGCCCTCGCGCAGCACGTCGAGGGGGCATATCTTCACGCATTTGCCGCAATTGACACAACTTTCAGCGTCTATGGAAAAGATGGGCATGGAGAACTCCGGTTCTTGCTGAGAATGAAATGGATAGCCGGGCCTAGCGGGGGAGGACGTCCAGCCCATAGCGTTCGAACTTTTCAAGCGGGATGGGTTCGGCTTCGACCACGATCTTGCCATCCTTAAAGCTCGACTTGAGCCAGACATTCCAGTGTTCGCCGTCGGTTTCCGTGTAGTCTTCACGGTAATGGGACCCACGGCTTTCCTTTCTCTGGAGGGCGCTGGTGAAGGTCAGGCGCGCCGTCGCCAGCATACCGTGCAGCTCGTGGTAGAGCATGAGCTCGTGCATGTCGCGCACGGCTACGTTGGCTTCGATATCGCGTTCCACCTCGTCCAGACCGGCCAGAGCCTCTCTAAGGCTCGCCTCCGAGCGGATGATGCTGTACTTCGCTGGGATAGTCAGCGATTGGATACGGTAGATGGCATCGCCTACGCTCATATGCCCCTTGTGGCCGAACTTGGCGAAGGTTTTTTCCTTGAGGGCGGCGATCTGCGCCTCATCCACGGGGAGTTGCGCTTGGCCTTCACAGGCTTCCGCCGCGCCTTCACCGGCCTTCCAGCCCGTCACCAAAGCCCAACCCAGGTTGATGCCCCCGGGCCCGGCAATTGCGCCCATGACAAGGCCCTGATTGGCCATGTCCCCCGCTGCGAACAGGCCGGGGATGGTGGTGTCGCAGCTGAAGGACTTCAGCGTGAGGCCCGCGCCGCAACTGGTGGAACCCATGAACCCCGGGATCCACTCCATAGGTTCCGAGAAGGGGTCGACGCCCTTGCTGGCGCAGGCTTCAAAAAACATGGGGAGCATCCGCCTGCTCAGATCCTTGTCTTCTTCACTCATCCCCCTGAGGTCAAAAGAGATGGGCCCGCGTCCGGCCCTCACTTCCTGCGTCATGGCGCGGACGAGGATGTGCAGCATGGCGCCTTCGCCCTGCACGGGGTCGTACTTGTGCATAAAGGTTTCGCCAAGGGCGTTGGTGAAACGGCCGCCCAGGCACTGGAAACGGCTCATGCCGCAGATGTCGAAGTCCTTGGCGGTGGCGTTGTAGGTGTTGGCGAATTCCATGTTGGTGAATTCCGCGCCCACGCGCAGGGCCATGTCGTTCCCTTCGCCGGACACCATGTCCTGCCCGTGGTACTGTCCCTTGAAGCTGCACGCGCCCGTGGAAAGGACCGTATTCTTCGCTTCGAACACATAGAACTGGCCCGTGCGGACATTGAAGCCCGTAGCCCCGGCCACATGGCCGTCCGAGGTCAGGAGTTCCGTGATCATCACGCGGTCGACGATGACCACGCCGAGCTTTTCGAGGATGCCGCGGAGCTTCTTCTGCATTTTGTAGCCGGGGAAGACCACGGCTTCGCGGTGGCCGCGTCCCGGCTTGCGCTTGAAGCGTCCCTGTGCGTCTTTTTCGAACTCCATGCCCCATGAGTCGAGCATCAGGATCAGCTCGTGTACGTTCTTGCCGTACCATTCCAGCCATTCGGGATCGAACATGCTGTCTCCGGCCTTATTCCACCGTTCCAGCCATTCGTGCATGTCGTCCTGCTCAGGGTCGTAGTAGAGGATATCGCCGGCGGCGAAAGTACTCTCGCCGCTGCTGCCGACCCACGCCTTATCGGCAAGGATGACGGTACATCCCTTCTTGATCGCTGCCACGGCGCCCATGCATCCGGCCAGGCCTCCTCCGAGAATCAGGACGTCCGCGCTCAGTCTTTCCGTTTTGGGAATCATAAAGCCTCCTCAAGAGTTTGTGCGAAAAAGGACTTTACGTTCCCTGTAGCAAGTAGCGTGCTAACTTTATAACATGGCAATATTCCATAAAAAGAGGAATGGCAAAGAATCCACGGGCATTATTTCTGTTGCATGAAGAGACGAAATGTTTCACCATTGATGAAACATTTTGGAACGGATGCCCGCTTTGCCGCCCGGAGGGATCATGAAAGACATTCTCGTGCTTGTCACGCTCCAGCCTCTACTGCGCGCTATTCAAAAGTATATTTTGGAAGAGGACAGAGCCCGCGTCGATATCCAGTATTGCAAGAACCTGAACGGCATCATAGACTTTATTGACAAAAAACTCCCAAGCTCCGTCGAAGTCATTATCAGCACGCCCGGCCCGTCTTTCTTCATCGCGCAGCTCATCAAGAAAAAAATACCTATTCTTCCGCTGGAATATAACAATATAGACATCATCAAATCGCTGCATATGGCCCTCTCCGTGTGCCCCGGCGGCGTTGCCTACGGGCACTATCTCCAAGAAACCCAGTGGCTCGACGATATCCGGAAAATGGTAGGGCAGGATTTCGGCAATTTCCTCTTCGGCAACGACGACGCCACCAACGCGGATATTCTCAAAAAACTGCAGGGCAGGGGGGTGCGCGCCATCGTGGGCGGCGGCTACATCTGCAACATAGCGCAGGAAATGGGGTTTCTCGTCTTCCCGGTCGAGGTCAACAGGTTCACCGTGAAGGAGACCATCCACAAAGCCCTCTCCATCGCCGATACCCAGAAATATGCGCGGTATTCGCAGAAAAACATCGATACCATCCTGAGCAATCAGGCGGAGGCCGTCATCACGGTCGATCAGGACAACGAGATAACCTTCTTCAACAAGAGTGCCGAAAAGCTTTTTGCCGTGTCGGGAGCGGACGTTATCGGCAGAAAATCGTGGAATATATTCCCCCAGAATACGTTCGAGGCCATGCTGAAAGGAGGGGAACCCCAGGAAACCCATCCCCATACGGTGCATGGCGTCGACATCGTGGGGAACTACAGGCCCGTTTTCGACAACGGCAGCGTTATCGGGGCCGTCGGCACGTTCAGCACGATGACGGACATCCAGAAAAAGGATGAGTTCATCCGGAAATACTACGCGCCCAAAACGGCTCAAGCCAAACATTCCTTTGATGATTTCTACGGCGGGGGGCTCCTGTTTCAAGAATTGCTGGAACGCGCCCGTTGTTTTGCCCGGACCGATGAGACGATTCTGATCACGGGCGAAAGCGGTACAGGCAAGGAAGTGATGGCCGGGAGCATACACAATGCGAGCCGGAGAGGTTCCAAACCTTTCCTGTCCATCAACAGCGCCGCCATTCCCGCAACGCTCATGGAAAGCGAACTGTTCGGCTACGAGCCCGGCGCATTCACCGGCGGCAAGAAAAACGGCTCGCCCGGCATGTTTGAATTTGCCCACGGCGGGACGCTCTTTCTCGACGAGATAGGGGAAATGCCCCTTGAGCTGCAATCCAAGCTGCTGCGCGTCATTCAGGAAAAGGAGGTCCGGCGCATCGGCGCTTCGCGGGTCATCCCCGTTGATGTGCGCATCATAGCCGCGACCAACAAGGATCTGAACGGCGAAGTGGCCGCCAACCGCTTCCGGGCGGATCTGTACTACAGGCTGAATATCCTGCACCTGCACCTGCCGCCGCTGCGGGCGTACACGGAAAGCGCCGGAGAGATAGCGGAAAAAATCCTGCGGAAGCTGGCCCCCGGCTCGGAGCCAGACCGCGCCGCGCCGCTTCGTGCCCTGTTGGCAAAGACAGGGCAGTACCGCTGGCCCGGGAACCTGCGCGAACTGGAAAACATCGTCCGGCGTTATCTCGCGCTCAGCCCCTATCTTTCCAGAAGCATCAAACTCAGCGATATCTTTGAGCCCTCCGAGTTGGCGGAAGGGCCGCGCGAGTCTGGAGGATGGGAAAACAGCGGCGAATTGCAAAAAATCCTCTCCACGTATTACCGCATGGGGTGCAGCAAGACGCTGACGGCGCAGGAACTGGGCATTTCCCGTTCCACGCTCTGGAGAAAGCTGAGGCAGATACGGAACCCGGACAGCTGATCAGGCTGGGTGCCCGTACCGCGACCACAGCCATTGGGTTGGCCCGGGCGCGGGGGACCGCCCGCCTCGAAAGGATATGCCCGGCATCGTATGGCTCGCATCGGAGAAGCGGGAATGCGGGCAAAAGTCCTCGGCTGAAAAGGAAAGGGGTGGGGAGCGAACGAAAAGGCACGCCGGATGAAGCCGGGATGTCTAAGGCGGACCCGCCAGCTTGAAAGGGAAAAGGCGGGGGCCCTGTAGATGCTTGACGGTATGGCAGGTAGGCGTGTAGGAAAAGAGATTATTTTTATTTAAACGGATGTTGGATGCTGGATACCGTAATCATTGGATAAGTAAGTTCCGCTGGCCGTAAGGCCGGTGGAGCGCGACTCTGGCTGGCCGCCCTTGTGCGGCGTCTTGTCGATTATCCATTGTAAGGGGTATTCCCGTGAACATTTCCCGTTTTGAGCAAAGAACCCTCCATGCCCTCGCCAAGGGTGGCAGAATCATAATAATCCGCGACGATTCCGGCAAAGTGGCCGATGTAGAATGCTATACCCGCGAGGGCTGGCTGCTCTGCGATTGTACTGTGGAGATATTCAAGAAATTGAAAAGCAAGAAGCTTATCTGTTCGAAAAACAGTCTTCCCTACCGTATTACCTCGGAAGGCCTGCTTGCCGTGCGCTCCCAGAGTGATAACCGCTGATTGCCGGACATGATGGTATTGGTTCGTCCCCTGCGCCGGAACCACGGCAAAAGATGCGATTGGGCTGATTGCCCGTAACCGTGAACCTCGTCAGAATCCCCCGCTCTCCTTGCTGAGGAGTGGGGGATTCTTTTTATGCCCGGGATCTGCGTTGGATTCCGGCTTTTCCTCCGATTCCGGTATGCGGATTCTTTACCTATAAAGGCCATACAGGCCTCCACGCGAGAAGGGCAGCCCGAACGTGGCGCGGCCGGCGTTCAAACAGGCATTCAAACACCGTAGCAAGGGAGGCCGCGTAAAGTCGCCGCCATTCGTTGGCGATCAGTTTTTTCTCTGCGGTTTCCGCCAATTCTGAAAGAGGTTTTCTTTATCAAAAGAAGCCTTTTTCATACACAATATATGGGTACATTCGGCCAGATCTTTGCGTGCCGCCAAAGGTTGGAGCGATTCCTTTGCCACACGGCATTCCGTGATGACGTCATTCAGGGCGGAGCGGAGTTTGCGGGCATTGTGAGGGACAATGACCTGCGTTTCCGCGAGAATCCGCTGCACGTTGCCGAGGGCGGCCCCGGCGCGGACCACGGAGGTCAATACCTCGGTCCTGTTTTGGGCGGGGGGGACGGCGTTTTCCTCCGCTTCGACTTGCGCCTCCAGCCAGCGCAAAAGGATATTGTTGCCCAGTGTTGAACAGAGGCGCGGTATCATTTCCAGGCTGGGGAGATAGTTGTCCCCCGCGTTGAGATAGCGTTTGATTACGGAAGGAGAAACGGTAAGCCGTTCAGCGATTTCTTCGATAGTAAGGGCGCTTTCATCCTTTGCGAGTTGGAATGCTTCCGTTCCGGTCATATTCTTCAGATCCGCCATGTGGTCTTTTCCTTAAAATGGATACAGTGATTCTTATTCTTAAACCTTATATTTCTTTCCAAATAACGATATATTCACAGGGAGGCAAATGATGAGCTTAAGCAAGGAAGAACTCGTATTGGCAGCATGTCTTTTGGAAACCACGGATGCGTCGCTTTCGGCTGAGGACGCTATGAGTGATGTGAAGCAGATTATAATGCACCTCCCTGAATCGCTTGATCCGGCGTATCGAGGCCTTCTCGCAAAGGCCGCGTGTATTCTGCTTTCGTCAAACAGGTTTTCGCCGGGAGCGGCAATAGCTGAAGCCCGGAAAGTCATGACGCTTGCCGGGTTTTGATACATTCTTATCCATGCCTTTCTTCCGTATCAGGGAGGGGGGAGCCTTGAAGCCTCCATCAGCCCGGATCCTACAGCCATAAGGGAAAGGGCTGATGCCAGTGGAAAAAGGCATCTTGGCATAAGAGGCGCTCAAGAGCATCGGACGCTGAGGGCATAAGAGAAGGCCGAGGATCGGCAACGTCCCCGGCCTTCTTTATTGTTTTGGCTCAAGTGGAGCGGAAGGAAGGGTGCCGCTCCAAGCAACCTATCGTCGTAACGGAGGGTAGGTCGCTTCCTTTTCATGGGGACGCCTAAAAGCGGAATCCGTATGAAACGCCATAGGTATTGAAGCCGGAGTTGTGGTTGTTGAGGCCGGCGTTGGAAAAATGGGCCACGTCAACCTGAACATCATGGCGATAGGATTCTCCAAAGCGGATACCGGCACTTCCTTTGGTGCGGAACTGGAAGTTGCAGCCAAGGGAGTGCGAGGCGATTTTATTGTCGGAAAGCATGAATCCGCCGAAACTCCCCGACACATAAGGCCGCCAAGAGCCTTCCCGCCAGAAATCCACAACGGCTCCGCCCGCAATGCCGCCTCCCCAGATAGCATCGTGATCCCGTTTCCAATAGACGCCGGCGCATTCGATTAAGGGGCGTATTTCCAACATGTCGTTTCCATAAAACGGATTCAATGTATACCGCAGGCTGAGATCGCCGGTTATCGTATCCGCGTCACCTCCGTTCATGCCTAACGAAACAGACCATTCTCCGGCAAAGCAAGGGATACAAAACAAACAGAGTACAGCCGCCGTGAGCAGAAGCTGGCGTAAGGAAACAAGCACATCATACTGCCTATTTTGGAAAAAACGCTTCATGGCTTCCAATACCTCATGCTGCAACGGATTATGGGGTAAAACGATATCGTAATCGGGAACTTTTTTCAATTGCCTTTGGACATTCTTGAGCAATGTGCGGCTTATCCATTGCTTTTTCCTTTTGATACACAGGGAAAGAGGCTTCCCCTCCGTCTGAGGCCGTGTTTTCCGGAAAACGGATGCGCTCTCGCGGGAGGACACCTTTGTGTTAAAGGAAACGGCGGTAAAGGAAGCCGATGACCGGCGCAGCGCACCGCACCGCTTGTGCAGGTGAACCTGATGGCTTGCCGGTGGAGTCCGCCGCCGGTTTCGCTTGCGGTTTTGGCCACGGCAAGGGAACAGCCTCCACTTTGAAGTTGTAGCGTGTACGAAGTGGCCACATGGCACATGAGGCTGGGCAGACAATCCGGCGCGCTTGGTTGCCCTCCTTCCCTCTTTTTGCTATCCAAAAGTTATTTTATTGACGATTTCAGCGTTGCTATTCGCATATCATTTAAATAACAATAGCCAGCAAGCCGTTTTTCCTTTCTTGTATAGACAAGCCGTTTTTTTAGTAAAGCTGTTTGCGTGACAAGCAAGCGTATCCTCAAAACTGCCAAGTCCTTCCGGTATTCTTTATGAGAAAGTTGTTTTTTGGGTTTATCCTCTCGCAATGCTTTCTTTTATCCGGTTTTTATTTCCAAAGGGGCAATCAGAATGTGGAATACGATAACCCCTCCCTGTACCCGCAAGTTCTGCTGACGTTTTTGGGGGTTCAATACCCGTCCGAAAATAAGGCAGTCACAGAGCATATTTTAAATAACTACTCAAAATCACATCCTAATATCCTCGTCAGTTACGAATGGGTCCCGTTACGCACGTACCCTTGTATCCTCAAGAAGCGTATCTGTTCGAACAGCCTTGACGACGTGTTCATGCTTTCGCAGGACTCCCGGTATCAAGTACCGGAGGGGTGCTTGCCGATCTCTCCAGCCTGCCGACCTTGGCAGCGTATCGTCAGCAAGTCCTCGCGCAAATGCGGAAGGGTGACTCCATCCCGTATGTGACGACCAGCCTTGGAGCGTTCGGCCTGTTCTGCAATTTGAACATGCTTGAGCGGAACCGGCTGAAGGTCCCACAGACTCTGGAAGAGTTCCTTGCCGCCTGTGCCGCCTTCCACCGCATCGGGATCACCCCCCTTGCCGTGACCCGGGAATGTTTGCGTGCTTTGCTCATTGCCAGGGCCTATGAGCCCGCCGTCTTTGGGGACGCCAACGCCTTCTTTCATTCGCTCAATACGGATGAGGCCTTTTTGAGGCGAACACTGCTGAGAGGGTTCCTTTTTCTGGCTCTGCTGCGCGACAAAGAGTATTTTGATGTCGACGACCTCGTCCTGATACGGGAAAACATGCCCGGCATGTTCTTTTCGTCGGGTGAGCAACCGTTCATGATCGGTGGCAGCTGGTTTTCCCCGGTGCTTGGCAAGGCGCAATCCGCGTTTCGCTTTTCCGTTTTTCCTCTTCCGGTGACCAGCCAAGGGGCTGTCACCGTGCTCGGTCTTGATACGCCGCTTTCGGTCAGTTCGCGGGGTGAGCATGTACCGCAGGCCGTCCAGTTGGTGGAAGGGCTGACGAGCCCGGAGAACATCCTGATTTTTAATGATGGGCAGGGCGGCTTCAGTCCGCTGAAGAACGCGCCCCTTCCCGCTGACAAAGCGGTACATCCGCTTTGGAAGAGCATGGATGCGGGGAGGGGGATCTTCCATTCGGATATCAGGCTGCGCTATAATCTTTGGCACAGGCTTGATTCCGGTATCGAATTGATCCTTTCCGGTGCGTCCGCCGAGGAAGCGACGGAAAGCGTCATTCAAGCCTTGCACGACGCCCAACAGGGAAAAGAGGAAAAACAGGGAAAACAGTCATGATGACGTCACGAAGGCAAAACCTGTTTATCGGCTCCGTCGGTGCCTTGCTTTTCGGGGTGTTGTGTTGGATTTCGTTTGATTTCATGCATTCGGTTCAGCAGTCCCTGTGGGATAATTCGGTCAAGAACATTATGGAAAGCACCGCGCGCGGCGCGAATGTGCTCCAGCGCGGATATGTCAAAGATCTTGAAATGCTGCGTATGCTGGCGAGCGAACTTGAGCAGGGAAAATCCTCCGATTCTGGGCGTATCCGCAGTAAGTTGAAGACGTTCCTTTCCGATACGGGCAACCTTTCCGCCCTGATTTTCGAGGATGGGACCGGCTATGTGGACAGCGGGCTTGCCGTTACGCTCACGCCTCAGGAAATGGAGACCTTCAAAGGATTGCACGAGAGCAGCGGCCTGCTGTTCCCACACCGCAACCGAGGGACCGGGCGGAGGACATTCACCATCTATACGGTGGTGGATTTCCCCGACGGGCGCAAGGCGTACTTGTTCAAGGGCTATAATGTTGAGACTCTGTACGCCACCTATGCCATGTCCTTCTATAACAATACGGGGTTTTCCTATGTGGTGGCCCCGGACGGCAATATTGCCATGCGCTCTGTCCATCCCGCCAGCAACAAGACCTTTTCCAACCTGTTCGATCTCATCAGCCAGAGCGAGAACAACCCGGATGTGGTGGAGTCGTTCCGCAATTCCTTGAAAAACGGCAAAATAGGCATAGCCGTGTTCAGCAACCGGCATGAGGAATTTGTTTTTTGCTATGTCCCCATGCCCGAGATGGACGGATGGTATATCGTTTCCATTGTCCCCAATGTGGAGATCATGCGGGAAGCGAACTCCATCATTCAGAAAACATTGTTTATCTGTTTCCTGATTTTTGTGGGTTTTCTGATCTGCTTCCTCATTTACCTGTACATCACGCGGGGCTATCAGAAAGAGATCTACGCGCTTGCGTATACGGACAAGCTCACGGGAGTACGGAATTTTACGAAGTTCAGGCAGGATGGCGAAGGGATGCTTCAAGCCCCGGACGGGCTCCCGTGCGCACTCCTATCCATCAACATGCTCAACTTCAAGATATACAACGACGTGATGGGGTATTCGGAAGGGGACGCGCTGCTGAAAGCCTTTGCGCGCATATTGGAGCGCGAAGCGCCCCGCCCGGTGCTTGTCGCGCGCATGTTGGCCGATGCGTTTCTGGTGCTGTTCCCCTACAAGGGGAAAGAGGAGCTGGTGACGTATTGCGAGGCATATTCCCGTGCGCTCAATGGTTTCATCGTGTCACGGGAGCAAAATTACCAGTTGGAGTTGCGTTCCGGCATCTGCTGCGTGGAAGACAGCGACGCCTCGGACATCAATTCGCTGTTGGATCGCGCCAACATGGCCTTGAAGACGATCAAGGTGAAGGGCGCGGCCCAGTGGAAATTTTACGACCACACCATGCGTGATAAATTGCTGCGGGAAAAGGATCTGGAAATACGCATGGAAAAGGCTCTTGCCGATGGGGAATTCCTCGTCTACATCCAGCCGAAATATTGGGTCGGGACCCGGGCCCTCGCGGGCGGGGAGGCGCTGGTGCGGTGGAAGAGCCCGGATCAGGGATTCCTTTCGCCCGGTGAATTCATTCCGCTTTTTGAAAAGAACCGCTTTATCGTCAAGCTCGATCAGTTCATGTTCACATCCGTATGCGGCCTGTTGCGCCAATGGCTCGACGCCGGGATCGAGCCCCGCCCCCTGTCGGTCAACGTGTCGCGGATGCAGTTCCACACGCCTGATTTCGTCGAACGGTACATCAGGATAAAGTCCCAGTACGCCATCCCCGACGGCCTGTTGGAATTGGAGTTCACCGAGAGCATCTTTTTCGACAATGTGGCGCTGTTGAGTTCCGCCGTGCATGAATTGCGCCGGGCGGGGATAAAGTGCTCCATAGACGATTTTGGGGCGGGGTATTCCTCGCTCAATGTGCTCAAGGCGTTGCCCGTGAGCGTGCTCAAGCTCGACGGCATGTTCTTCCGTACGGCGAAAGACGATGAGCAGGCCAAGATCGTCATCCGGAACATCATGCGCATGGCCGGGGAACTCAAGATGGCCACGGTTGCCGAGGGCGTCGAGACGCATGAGCAGGTGGCATTTCTGGAGACGACGGGATGCGACATCATCCAAGGTTACGTGTTCGCCCGCCCGATGCCCGCAGCGGAATTTACCGAGCTTCTTGCCGGGGAGGGTTGGCACGCGGAGCGTTGATCGGAAAAAGGCGGTTTGTCCGGAAACCGGGTTGGCCCTTGGCCGTCTTTGCCCCGCCCGCGTCAGTGGGGTTGACCCCGGCCCCAACGTGGGGGAGGGGCTTCCCGTTTGGCGGCGTTTCCCCATATCCTGACATCTGTTCCCGATTCCCTGGTGCCCGAGGCATCCGGGGATCGGGCATTTTGCGTCCCGCCTCTTTTTCCTCTTATTCCGAAAGGTGCGGTAGACAGCCACTCTAACAGCGTTATAGTTAGGCTGCTCCCTTCAGGCTCGCCTCGCCGTTGATCCGGCCCGGTCGTCAACATAGCTTCCCGAACAGTATGCTATTCGCTGAAAGGCGAAGGGATTCCAACCGATAAGGGGCTCGACATGCGTTTTTTTGCGGACCGGACCACCACGCTGTTGCAGATCTTCCATGTGATCGTGGACGGATTGTATGACAGCGTGCCCATTTTGCTGTCGTTCATGATCGTCGCTTTTGGCGCGCAGGAAAAGGACGCGGGGGTCATCCTGTCGGTTGCGGCCCTGCTGGGTACGTTGGCGGGCCTGGGCACGAAGGGCTGTTCGCAGCGGTTCGGTTTTTTGCGTACGCTGTGCCTGATCACCGGCGCGTACGGCGTGGGGTATGCGGCGAACACGTTTTCCCAGAATATCTGGTTCTCGGGCTTTTTCTTCGTCATTGCCATGATGGGGTATGGCGTGTTCCACAACGCGGCGTTTTCATATCTTACGGTGCGCACCGAGCGCTCCATGCTCGGCAAAGTGTTGGGGGACTTCACGGCCATAGGCGACATCGGCCGGATTCCGATCACCGCTTTCGCCGGGTTCCTCGCGGCTTGGAGCTTTGCCGGAATCCCCGGCTGGCGGATCGTCTGTGCCCTGTTCGGGGCTGTTGCCTGTTGCATTACGTTGTACTTGTTGTGGACATGGCTGCGGAACGGAGACGCTGGCGGTTCGCCCTGCGAGGAGCGCAAGAAGCCGCAATCCCTGCTGCCGCCCCTTTCGCTTCTGCGGGATCGCCATACGGCGTCCACGGTCGTCGCCAATATTCTGGACGGCTTCAGCGGCGATCAGATTTTCGCTTTCCTGCCTTTCCTGCTGTTCGCCAAGGGGATGGATCCCAAGGTCATCGGCAGTTTCGCCTTGGCCTTTACCGTGGGCTGCTTCGCGGGGAAAATGGCCTGCGGGCGGCTGGTGGGCATTTTCGGTTCCCGCAAGGTTTTCATCACATCCAAACTGCTTATGTCCGCCCTGTTGGCGGTGCTTGTGACGGCGCAGGGCTTGCCCGTGATCATCGTCACCTCCATCCTGCTCGGCATCGTCACCAAAGGGACCGTCCCCGTCTTGCAGACACTGCTTGTGGAGCCGGTGACGGATCCGCAAGCCTACGATGATCTGTTCGCCGTCAATACGTTCGCTCGCGGCTCCACCAATATCCTGACGCCGCTGCTGTTCGGGTTCATCACTTCGGCGTTCTCTGCGGAATACATCTATGTGCTGATGGCGATAGTCTCCGTGTTTGCGGTGGCCCCCGTCCTGTTTGGGCGGCCCATGCGCGCTTAGCGATTCCCTTCGTGGGGGAGGAGAACCTTTCCGGAGAAGATGGCCCTGTTTTTTGCCGTTACCGTGCGCGATGTTTCTTGAAGAGGCAGCGTGAGCGACGTACGATGAGGCCGGTCCTAAGAGGCCGTCTTCACCGTGGCGGCACTTCTTTTTCCGTTTCGTCCACAACGGCGTCCAGCCGTTCGCCGGGGCGGACGCCGAACGCCCTCGCAAGCGTAATCAGCATATCCACATTGGGGACGCTGCGTCCGCCCTCCAGTGCGGAAATGGAACCCTTGCTCGGCGTAGTCAGCAAGCTGCTGTTGGGGCAACCCCGCGGCATCCCTGTAGCGCCTGAGAATCATGGGCATGACGTGTTTTGTGATTTTAGTCCGTTCATTTTTCATTCTCCCTTTGTAGCGTTTGTTTTTTTACTCTTTGAGTAGTTATAAGTACTCGGTTGAGTGCTTATAGCTACTCGCGAGGTGCGGTGTGGAAACAGGTTGGGAACGGAAGGGTTTCATCAACCTGGCAAAAAAATTGGTATTATGGCAATAGATGTACTCACGCGCATGAGGGAGGCCATAGGGGGAGCAAGGATGAAAGAACTGGGGGCATGGTTGGGAGTGAACCAGTCAGCTCTCTCTGATAGAATACGACGGAACATCATGCCTATCCGTCGTCTACGGCTGTTTGAGGCGGGAACCCGTCACAATCCATTTGGGATCCTGACCGGGAAGGGGAAAAAGTACTGGTAAGCTGACGGGTAGTCTACGGCAGCGTAAAAGTCCTCTGGGGCAGGAGGCCGCATACGCCAAGAGACACAATCGTGTCAGGCCCAGGCTTTGGCCTTTTGAGCTGCCGCTGGTCACATTGAGTTCTTCCTGGCGTGGCTTTCCGTTCGTTTCAAAATGGCCTGAGGACAGGGCCGAAGGCTTGGGAGTGGGATTTATTCATTTGAAACCCATAGCCCACAGCGTTTGGCTTGTTTTCACCTGTCAGTGAAATGGTCCATAGGTGAAAAACGGAATACCCCATTTTTCTCCTGTCAGGAGATGGCCTTGCATCCAATGGCGCAAGCAGGCAAGGGCTATGGATGCTCCATCCGGCGGAAAGCTCGTTGAGTTCTCCGTCAGCATACTGTACGACGGTAGGAACGCCTGTAGAGGCGAACAAGACGCGTCAAACCGGAAAAGGAGCGTTAAAGACCATGTTGAAGCCAAACGGAGCAGCAGAACTCACTGCATTTACGGAAAAATCTTATAAGGAAACGATAACGCCCATTGTGCCCGGCATTTGGCATGTCCTCGGCGTAGGCCACAGCAACGCGGTCATCATCGAAGGCCGCACCAGCGTCATCCTGGTCGATACGCTCGATACGCTGGAGCGGGGGCAAAAGCTGCTGGAGATTATCAGGAGCAGGACTGAAAAGCCGGTTAAGACCATCCTGTATACGCACGGCCACCCGGATCACCGGGGCGGAGCCGGGGCGTTTTCCGGTACGGACCCGGAAATCATCGCCTTCGCGCCAGCAACCCCTGTGTTGAAGAAAACGGAAATGTTGCAGGATATCCAGAACCTGCGCGGCATCCGGCAATTCGGGTATGCATTGAGCGATGAAGAAAACATCTCCCAAGGCATCGGGATACGCGAAGGGCTCGCCTACGGGGAGTCCCGAGCTTTCCGGCAGCCGACGACCGTCTACGATGAGGACAAGGTCGTCCGCGAAATCGATGGCGTCCGGCTGGAACTGGTCCGGCTCCCCGGCGAAACGGACGACCAGATCATGATTTGGCTCCCGGAGCGGCAAGTGCTGTGCTGCGGGGACAACTATTACGGCTGTTGGCCGAACCTGTACGCCATACGCGGCAGTCAATACCGCGACATAGCGGGCTGGTTGGACAGCCTCGACGAGATTTTGTCCTATTCGGCGACCTACCTGCTGCCCGGACATACGCGGCCGCTGTGTGGCAAGGAGGAGGTCCGGAGCGTGCTGACGGGTTTCCGCGATGCTATCCGGTATGTTCTTGAGAAAACGCTTGCGGGCATGAATGAAGGAAAGGATATAGACACCCTGGCTTCCGAAATCGTACTCCCGCAGGAGTATGCCTCGCTGCCGTATCTGGGGGAGTATTACGGATGTGTGGAATGGACGGTCCGGGCCATCTTTACCGCGTATCTGGGGTGGTTCGACGGTAACCCCACTAATCTGCACCCGTTGCCGCCGAAGGAGCGTGCGGAAAAGGCCGTTGCGCTGGCGGGCGGGGCGGACGCCGTGTTGCGGGCGGCGGAAAAGGCCGTGCGGAAAGGGGAATGCCAGTGGTGTTTGGAGCTGTGCGATCTGCTGTTGACCATAGGCGTGAACGCCGAGGCCGCTCGGCGGCAAAAAGCCGTTGCCCTGACCAAGCTGGCCGCCTATGAAACCAGCGCCAATGGAAGGCACTATTATTTGGTCTGTGCCCACGAATTGGAAAATCGTCATTAGGGAAAACCCGGAATCGTTGAAAAGCGGATCACCGAGTGTCGTAATCCGCTGAAGGAGGCCCTCATCCGTAAGGAAGGGGGCCTTTCGCATTGAATGGAGGCTACCGGAGTGTTGCGCTGAGCCCGGAACCGTCATTCCTTTGCAGGGGCGGTTCGGTGGCATACTGTTGCGGCGCGGTTACTTCAGGATGGCGCCTTCGAAATTTTTGAGGTGGCAGTATTCCGTTCTTTCCTCTCCTTCATTGCTGTGAGCTGGTTGTCCCATACTTTCGCTACTCGGATTCGGTAAGGATACACCTTTTTCTATTGTATGTAATATGTTGTGACAAAAGATTTTTTTGTGAATAGTGTTCTGCCGTGAAGAGTATTTGACTATTTATCATTTTATATATATCAAAAAATCGATATAAGATATCTCATCTTATGTATGACGGCGTTAGGAAAGCGCCCCACCGATGGGGGACGTCGGCAGCGACGATTGAAAGGAGAACGGACATGCATGAACAGCTTATTAAAGAGATTCAGAAGATGGTAAGAGATGGGGAGGTCCCCGCCAAGAGTGTCGCTGAAGCAGTCGGCAAGCCCTATTCGACGCTGATGCGGGAGATCAACCCTTATGACAAGGGCGCGAAGCTCGGCGTGGAGACGTTCATGGCGATCATCGAAACCACGGGTGACCCCACGCCGCTGAAACTGATGGCGTACGAACTTGGCTATAGGCTCATCCCCGACAAGTGATGTCGGGCTCCGCTGTAGGGGATTTTCCCCGTATCGAAAGGGGCAATCCATTGCGGTGGGAAGGCCCCTTCCGGAGCTCATCCCCCGATTTCGAAGGGGAGAGGAAGCCCTGCGGACGATGGGGCGAACCGTTGTGAAGCTGTACCGCTTGGAGGTGTGGAACCCTGCCGTTGGTAGAAGGACATAAAAAAGAGGAGAAGCAATTCCTTCTCCTCTTTTTTATGCGAAGATATATGGGATTTCCATTCCACGGCAATATTTCCGTAGGCGAATGCATTGTTACGTTGAAGAGTTCTCTTCCGGTATTCAGCAAGAAAGTTACGCCGTTGTCTGTATTGAACTCGCGCCCGCAGCACATATTCCGTCTCACTTCAGCTGATTACCGGGAATACATGAGAAGATTCCTGTCTCATGTATTCCCTTTTTATCTTTTGAAATTATTCGTGGTGAGGAGGGCTGTCTGGGGAGAGGGGCTCCTCTGAAACCTTAGAACAGGGCCACGCCCAGTGCAACGACAATGGTCGAGATAGTGGCCCATGTTGCGAGGATGACGATGGGCACGGTCCTCCAGATGGCTTTCGTATTCGACCATTCATTGCCGTGCAGCAGCGAGGCGCTCGCGCTGGCGGCCGGAGTGAGGAACGCGATGTGGACGCCCATGACCACCATGATGATGGCAAGCTCGGGAGGAACGTTCATGCCTGTACAGTAGCTGTAGACGACGGGCATCAGGGCGATTCCCGTTGCGCCGTTGTTCATGAACTGCGTGAGGACGGTAGCGAAAAAGCCCATGCACAGCGCGAATACCAGCGAAGATTCGTTTCCGAAGAAGGGTGTCATCAATGCCATGAGGAACTTGGTGATCCCGCTTTCGTCGTTGGCCATGGCATGGGAAAGGGGCATCACCACGGCGAGGATGAGAATGATCCCCCACGTCACGCCGGAATCCACCATCGTCTTGAACCGGAGCAGCGGCTTGCCGTCGACCTTGAGGAGACACATCACGGTTACGAGGAGCATACAGATGCCCGTGTTCCCGATGGTCTTGAAGAAGCGGGCGATGCCGGACGTGGCGGGCAGGATGTTGGGCAAAAGCAGCAGGACGACCAGCGCGAACAGAAACCCCATCACGATTTTTTGGACTTTATTCAGCCGCAGCGCGCCTTCCGTGTCCAGCCCTTCCGTATCCAGCGAGATCAGTTTCCTCATGTCGGGCTTGAACACGTACTTGGCCATGACGATGAACAGCAGGGAGCACAGCGCGCAGCATGTTATCGCAATGATCATGTACTTCGCGTAATCGATGGTCACGCCGGACATGTTTTCATACGCGCCGAGTACGGTAAACGGAACCTGCTTGAACGGGATGATCGACATGCCGATTTGCGCCGCGTACACGATGCCGAAAACCATCATCGTCGGATAGCCTTCGCCCTTTTGGTAGCCGCACTTGTCACAGATGCCGTACAGGATGCTCCAGCCGATAACGACCGCCGGGGATGCGCTGGTCAGTGCTCCCAGCAGCATGATGGACAGGAAAAACGCATAGGTGAACAGCCAAGGCTTCCCCGCGACGCATTTGCGGGTGATGAACCACAGCGAGATGAATTTGGACAAGCCGTAATAGTTGATGGTCGCGCAGAAGACGAAAATGAAGAACATCATCATAACGAGCGGATCGCCGAAACTTGTCTGGAACAGCTCGTTGGGCTTCATGCCGCCGATGAGCATGAGCGCCAGCAGGCCCGCCATGCTCGGCCAGATGATGTCTATGAAAATCCAGCCGTACAGCACTCCGAGAAAGATGCCGATCAGATTCATCCCCAGCAGGGTCAAAGGGGGTATGGGCGTGAGCTGGCCGCAGCCGAACATGATCAGGAGGCTTATCAGGGAGTGGGCGTAATAGGCGATTTCTTTGTCTTTGCAAGAGGGAAGAAGTGGCATGACCGGTTCTCCTCGCGGGGTGCCTCTGTAACAGGGTTGTTCTTGCCTGTTGGCAAAAAGGGGGGAGGCCGTTTCCCGTCCTCTTGCGAAGACGGGAAACGGAGGGTCTTAAAACCGGGTGGAAGGGGAGGGTGTTTTCGGAATCAGACGGCCTTGAGAGGCGTCGGCCAGCTGAAGTTGTCCATGTAGTAGCGGTATGGCTTGATGGGGTAGTCGTTCAAGGGAACGGGGACCGTATGGACTTCCCGCTTGCCGTCGACCTGCTTCTGCTCGATCCACTTGAGCCAGTGTTCGTTGTCCCGTTCGGGGTAATCTTCGCGGTAATGTCCGGCGCGGGATTCCTTGCGCATCAGGGCCGCATTGAGGCACAGCTCGGTAAGGAGCACCGTGGACGTGGCCTCGAACAGCTTGGCGAGTTCGTGCGGATCTCGCGCTCCCAGATGCGGCAGCACTTCCGCACGGATTTCCTCCACACGGTCGAGCCCGCGCGAAAGCCCCTTGCCCGTCTTCATCAGCGCGATGTCGGGGGCGCTCATGACCTCGCGCATGTCGGAGATGACATCCTTGGGCGCGATGCCGTCCTTACCGAGGTATCCGGTGAACGCTTCAAGCCGGGAGGCGGCGTACGCTTCATCAAAGGCCACTGCATCGTGCCCCTGTACGAACTGCGCGGCGGCTTCCCCGGCCGAATAGCCCGTCGTCGCCGTGATGCATGTGGCCCAGCCGCCCATGTAGACGCCCGGATCGGGATTACGGGCAAGCCCGGCGGCGTACAGCCCCTTTATGGCGGTGGAGCCGTCGAGATCGGCCACAATGCCGCCGTAGGTATGGCGCACCTGCGGCATCCATTCCAGTTCCTGCCCGAAGAAGTCTATGCCGAGTTCGCGCAGCTTCTTGTCGTTGAGGCCCATCCAGCCCGCTCTGGGGCGCATGGTTTCCACATCCTCGGGCTTCATCTGGCTGCAATCGAAACGGATGGGGCCGTTTCCGGCTCTCACTTCGTGCACCATGCCCCGGGTATTGTAATGGGGATCGGCCTTGGCTCCGAATTTTGGGGAGTATTTCTTCATGAAATCCTCTCCCTTGGCGTTCAGGAACCGGGCTCCCTTGGGAAGAAGGCCCGTTTGCCCTTCCCACGCGAAATCGACAGGCACGTTCCACACCTTCCAGAATTCGAAATTCCGCATGGCGCAACCCGCGTTCCAGGCGATGCTGACGCCTTCGCTGGCTGGCGTGTTCTGATGGTAGGAGGGCTTCCAGCCGCCCGTATTGGTGGCGAGCAGGACGGCGCGGGCCTTGATGAAGACGGGCACCCCGCTCTGGCTGTGGAAGCCCACGGCCCCGGTCACGCGTTCGCCGTCGGTGATGACGTCGGTGATGACCGTGCGCCCAAGCCGCCGCACGCCCCGCTTTTCGCATTCCTGCTTGAGCAGGCGGGCTTTTTCGATGCCGCCCATCCCGTAGGGGTGGTAGTAATAATAGCGCATGTAATCAAGGGCTCGCTGGGGGATGAAGCACAGTTCGCCCTTATCGTTGCGGACGAATTTGTGCCCCAGATTCTCAAAATCCATGAACCGGTCATAGGATTGCGTCAGAATCTGCCCGAGAAGCTTCTGGTCGGCGAGGCCGTCGTAATAATACACGAGATCGTCGAGCAGATCGTCCAGCTTCATATCGGGCTGCTTGACGATCATGTCCCCGCCGGAAAGCCCGCCCAGCCCGCCCCAGTCTCGGGGGCCCTTGTCCACGACCAGCACGTCGCCCAGAAAGTCCCTGGCGCGCATGGCAGCCCACATCCCGCTGAAACCGCAGCCGATAACCAGCAGGTCCGTCGTATATTGATAGCCTTGTTCTTTCATATGCGCCTCGCTTACTGGTTGTCGGCTTCGATTTGATCAAGGGTACGGGCAAAACGTTCCTTGAAGGGATGCACATAGATGGCCCCGGAGGGGCAGTTCAGCTCGCAGTTGAAACAGGTCATACAGTCGTCGGTATAGGTGATGCGGGACTTGCTGCCGCAGGTCATGCAGCGCAGCGCCTCGGCGAAGCAGGCTTCCATATCCAGAGGCCGCAGGGTTTCCGCAAAAGGATCATCGGCCGGGGCGGGGAGGATGGCGCGCTCCTGTCTCGGTTCGTGGCGGATGCCTTCGCGGGGCCATTGTTCTTCGGGAAGCTCGGGACGCTTGCGTTCGCGTTCGCCCCGGATGTCCGCGCCCTTGAGCATCCGATCGATGGAAAAGGCGCATTCGCGTCCGCCGGCAATGGCGCTGACGACGGAAGAGGGGCCCGTGGCGGCGTCGCCTGCGGCGAAGATCCCCCATGCCGATGTGGAGAAGGTGACGTCTTCAATCACGATGCGTCCCTGTTCAATACGCACGTCCTTGGCGAACCCGTCCAGCTCGGATGCTTGGCCGATGGCGAAGATAATATGATCGGCCCGGATGCGCATGGTGGCGTTTTCATCGAACAGGGGCGCGAAACGTCCCTGCTCGTCGACGACCCGGATGCACGTTTTCAGTTCCATGCCCGCGACGTGCCCGTTTTCTTGAAGGATGGTGCCGGGGCCGAACCCGCAATGGCATTCGATGCCCTCCCTCAGGGCGTCCGCCTGATTGTGCGGATACGCGGGCATGGTTTCGCGCGACTCAAGGCAGGCCATGCTGACCTTGGCGGCACCGAGCCTTTTGGCAGTGATGGCGGCATCCACGGCGACGTCTCCGCCTCCGATGACGAGCACGTCTCCGGACAGGCGGGGCTGTTCGTCGCCCCGGTTGGCGCGCAGGAACTCAAGGCCCCAGTGGACGCCGGGAAGCTCGACGCCTTCCATGTGTACCTTGCGGCTGACCGTCGTTCCGGGGGCCAGCATGACGGCTTTGAATCCCAACCGTTTTAGGTCGGAAAGGCTCAGGTCCGCGCCTTCGCCGATCTTCGTATTGCAGCGGAAGGCGATGCCCATCGCTTCAAGCCGGGCGATGTGGGCCGCAACGATCGCGTCGGGAAGCCGATACGCGGGGATGCCGTACCGCAACATGCCGCCGGGAAGCGGCATCGCCTCGAAAACCGTCACCGGGTACCCCATCTGTGCGAGGAACCACGCGCAAGAAAGCCCCGCCGGGCCGGAACCGATTACCGCGATCTTTGTGATGTGCCTTCGGGCGGGCTTTTCGAGAGGAGCCTTCATATCCCAGTCGCCCATGATCTGCTCGACGGCATTGATGTTTACCGCCTCGTCCACATGGTTCCGGGCGCACTTTTTCTCGCAGGGATGGAAACATACCCGGCCCGTGATGGCCGGAAACGGCTGGACGCTGCGGTAGCGCCGGGCCGCTTCGCCAAGGTGCCCCTGCTGGATCAGGTAATGGTTGCCGCGAATGTCGACCCCGGCTGGGCAAGCCGCCATGCAAGGGGAAAGGGCCTCTTGCGCGGGTTCGAGCCTGAAAACATCCAGTGGGCATGTCTTGGTGCAGGTTCCGCAGCCGGTACAGGCCGCAGGATCGATGCTGTGGATCATATGAACTCCTTTTACGCATCTGATTGGGAAGGTGACTGCCCCTCTGGGGACAGTGTGTCCGAAACATGGCTGCCGCCGTGGTGTTTTTCTTTGGTCGGGAAAGCAATATGAAAGGGACCCTCCTCTAGGCTGCATGGGGACGGACGTCACGGCAGCGAAATGTTGTGCGTCGTTGATAAAGAGTAAGCAAAGGGTGTTCCAGCTCGTTATTGTATCGTTTTTATTGTTTTTTATTTAAAAAGGAAAAATCCGCATTTCTTTTTTTGTCTTGAAAACAGACAATTTTGTATGTTGCCGTATTGTTTCCGGACGGCTATGTTGGCGAGGGCTGAACGGTCGATGGGCCGCGGTGAAGGAGAAGGATATGGCGAAAGAAAAGGCGTGGTATGCGGACAGTGCTGTCGGGACGTTGCTCGCGGATCTGTTTGAAGGGAAATGGTCCCCCGAATTGCTCGCACAGCTTGCCCAGATCCCGCTCGCTGAAGCGGAGCGGGGTGCGTTCCCCGGCTGTCCGCCTTCCTCCGGGAGGAAACGCCGGTTCCGTCTGGTGGAGTGCGTCCAAGCCCACAAGGAGGCGTGCTCGTTTTTGCTGGCCCGGCCCTCCGGCTCCGGTATCGAATCGTTTTTGCGGCTGTCTGCGGATGGGGAAGAGCTTGGGGCACTGGAAACGATGTTGGGGCTGGGCTTGAGCCGCATGAACACCTTGCGCCCGGCGGGGATCAATCTCGTCCTCCGCCTCGTCCATCGAAGCCTTCTGGGAGTGGGCTTGCGGGGACTGAACGCCGATGGGGCGAAGCGGTACCGGCGTCTTTGCCGTGACGTGCACCCGCTCATCGTTTGTTCGGGCAGCAATACGCCTTCGCTTGCCCGGCTCTTTTTCCGGGCGCGGGGGCTGGCCGTGAAGTTCGGGGACAGACGCGACATGGCGCTCTTCGACCTGCTCGTCGGTTCCATAAACGTCTGCAATACGCCGGAACACGGGAACCCGCGTTTCCACGCTATCATGGCCCGCGGGTATGCGGCGCTTGAGGCGCTCAAAGAACCGGACCTGTTTGAACAGGCGGCACCCTATCTGGGCATTTACCATTTCATTGAGGGGAACTACGAACAGGCAATGAACCTCTTTTCCCGCGCAAGCCGGAAACTGCGCGCGCAGGAGCACCATCTCGTCGAAATGTTTTATGTCAGGCACTGGAGCTTTGCGGCTTCCTGCCGGGGGAATTTTGAGCTGGCGGCCGGGCTGCTGCTCTCGCGGCTGCGCATGTTCGCCGCGCGCAGCGACAACCAGCTCGCCCGTTCCATACGCGGGCAGCTTGCGGCGTTGTATCTGCGCATGGGGCAATATGAAAAGGCGCTGGAACAGCTGGACATAGCGCAAATAGGCGTTTCGCCGCAGGTGGATATCGTCAGCGGCGTCACCAATGCGCGCCACCTCGCCTACTACCATATGCTGTCCGGAAATCCGAAGGCGGCCTACAAGGTGCTCCATTCGGCACTGGATGAGGCACGGCGTCAGGGGTATGAGCGCCCGATTTATCTGGGGGGCGCACTGCTTGAGCTTTTGTGCGCCTTTCAGGAGCAGGGATGCCCGCCGCTTCCCTGCTATTCGGCGGAGCAGGAGCTGCAACGCTGCCTCAGGGGGCCCAACCGTATGTTGCGGGGCGTTGCGGCCCGCTTGTCCGGCAACGCGCTGATGCGCGGAGGAAATGAGGATGGGGCGCTCGGCTTGTATCAGGACAGCCTCGCACTGCTTGAAAAGATAGGCTGCCCGCTTGAGGCGGCGAAAACGCGGCTGGCGCTGGCTTCACTGACGTTACGGCGCAACGACAAGGAAAAGGCCGTGCTGCTCGTGAGCGACGCATGGCCCATGTACGATTGTCTCAAGGATTTTTTCTGGCCGGAGGAACTGCTTGCTCTGGTCCCCACCTACATGCGCAAGCATGGGGACGCCAATCTTTCCTCGCGGGCCCTTCTCGAAGCCTACCGTGAAAGTTTTTCCCCCCACAGGACATGGGAACAGTTCGAGGCCTTTTCGCAGGCTTTGTTGGCGGAGTCGGCCCGCATCCTCGGCACTACGCAGGGATACCTCTTTCATGTCCCGTATCCACATGCGCCGATCCGCCTTGTGGCCGTTCTCGGAGGCAAGCTCGAATCCGTGACGTATCCTTATGCCTCCCTGCCCGATCTCATGGAGCTCGTAGCCGAGGGAGCTCCGCTTATTCTGGACAATGTGCAGGAAGGGGAGATGGGGTTCGGAAGCATGTTGATCGGCATCCCCATAGACTGCCGTCCCGATGGGGTTTATGCGCTGTGCCATGTCGGGGCTTTTTTGCCGGAGGTCCGCACCGTCCTTGAAGAGAATGTGCTGAAAGATATCGGGCGTGTCCTTGCCTGGGAGTGTTCCCGCGTCATGGAGCGGGAGCGGCGTCATGCGGAGCGCCTTGAGACGCTTGCAGATACGTCTGGAGAGATGATCTGCGTTTCCGATGAGATGGAACGGTTTCTCGGCGATGTGGAACTTGCGGCGAAAACCGACGCTTCCATCCTGCTTTGCGGGGAATCCGGCGTGGGCAAGGAGATGGTGGCCCGGTACATCCACGAGAAAAGCGGCAGGAGCGGCAGGCTTGTCATCATCAACATGGCGAGCCTTCAGGACGAGTTGTTCGAGAGCGAGTTCTTCGGGCATGAAAAGGGATCTTTCACGGGAGCCATGACCAGCAAGCCCGGTCTGGTGGAAATGGCCGAAAACGGCACGCTGTTTCTGGATGAATTCACGGAGGCCAGCACGCGGGTGCAGGCCAAGCTCCTGCGGGTCCTTCAGGAGCGCTGCTTCCATCGCGTGGGCGGAACGCAGACCATCAGCGTGAACTTCCGCCTTATCGCGGCCTCCAACAGGGACATCACCCATGCGGTCAGGCAGGGGCTCTTCCGCGCGGATCTCTACTATCGCATAGCCGTGATCAATCTGAAAATCCCTCCGCTGCGCGAACGCAAGGCCGATATCCTCGCCATTGCCCGCTACTATCTGCATTTTTTTTCGCACTGGCATCATCGGGAATGCGTTCAGGATTTTTCTCCGGAAAACCGCCGTATCCTGGAAAGCTGGAGTTGGCCGGGGAATATACGCGAGCTGCGCAACGTCATCGAGCAGTCGGTTGTCTTGACCGGGGGGCGACACCTGACGCTTCCTGATCCGGTGGAGCATACCGAGGCTTCCCGAGGCGTCGGGGCTCTGGGAGGTGGGGAGATGCCCGAAGAGTTGTTTTCCGGAAATCCGTCTCTGGCGGATCTCGAAAAACGGTATATCGAGAGGACGCTGGAGCAGTCGGGCTGGCGGATTGAAGGGAAGAGGGGAGCACTCGCCGTGCTGCGTATAAGCCGATCAGCATTGTACGACAAGATGCGGCGGTATGGAGTGAAGAGGCCCTTTTGAGGACTGATGCCTCTGAAGGCCGTCATAGCTAAAGTAAAACATGAAGGATGAGCGACATAAAAAACATTCCCAAAACGGGGAAGGGAGGCAAACGCGGGACGGAGAAAAGAGGCTGCCAGCCTTTGCGTGAACGGCTGGCAGCCGCGGAGATGATCTCAGGATTCGTAGACGATGCGCCCTCCGGAGATGGTCTTGAGCACGGAAAGCGTTTCGATGGACTCGGGCGGCACGGTCAGCGGATTTCCGGAAAGCTGCACAAAATCCGCATAGTATCCGGGAGCGATTGTACCGACGGCATGATCCCGTGCGCTGCACTTGGCGGCATTGACGGTGTAGGCTTTGAGGGCGTCGAGCGGCGAGATCCTCTGATCAGGGCCGAGAATGCGCCCCGCCGTGGTTGTGCGGTTGACGGCGGTATGGATGGAACGGATGGCATCCACGGGCTGCACCGGAGAGTCGACATGGAGGCCGAAGGGAATTCCCATGCGCACGCAGGAACCGCAGGGATCGAGCCGCGCGGCCCGCTCTTCGCCGAGGAACAGGTTGACGTGGCGCTCGCCCCAGACGTTGACGTGGCGGACAAAGAACGTCGGCGTGACCCCGCAGGCATGGAGCCGGGACAGCTGTTCGTCAGTCGCCATCTGCACATGGATGATCATGTCTCCGGGGACTTTTCTCGGGCACTTTCGGAGGGCCTCTTCAAACCCTCGCACGACGAATTCGATGGCGGCGTCGCCGTTGGCATGGAAGGCGACGGGGACGCCTTGGCAGTGGTACTTGGCAATCAGCTCGGAGATCTGTTCGGGCGTGAGGACATGATCCCCGCAAAAATCGGGTTTGCAGGCGTAAGGCTCCCCGAGCACGGCGGTCAGGGACTGGATCGAGCCGTCCGCAAACGATTTCACCCCCCCGTAGTAGAGATAGTCGGAAACGGGCATGTTCCATGTGCCGAGTTCGAGCATTTCATCCATGATGTTGGGCATGAAATGCAGGTAGCCTCGGGCGTTCATGCGTTTTTCCCGGGCCAGCCGGTTGTAGGCGCGGAGAATGCCGTGAGCGCCGTTGCTGAGGCCGATGCCTCCATCCTGAAACATCGTGAATCCCGCACGGTTATAGTCGGCGATCGCATATTCGATTTTCTCAGGGAGCTTCTCGGGCGGGCAGGCCGGAATCTTTTGAAATACCCTGAAATAGGCGTTCTCTTTAAGCAGTCCTTCCGGCATCCCGTCATCCCCGAGTACAACCATTCCGCCTTCGACGGAAAAATCCGCGGTGACGCCGAGCTTGGCGAGGCCGAGCGTGTTCGCATACCCCATGTGGCTCGTGATGTGTGATACGAAAACAGGCCGCTCCTGACTGACCGCATCGAGATCATGGCGGGTCAAGTGGCGGTGGTCGCTCATGCCTGTGTCGTCGTAGCAATACCCTATGATCCATTCCGTGTCGGTCTGCGTGGCGGCGTGCGTGCGAAAGGCGGACAGCAGGTTGCCGATGGTCCCGTGGGCCGTATCACAAAAAAACTGGGTGCGGCACTGCGCGTACATGGAAAGGTGGCTGTGCGAGTCTATGAAGCCGGGGAGGAGCACGCCTTCCTCCAGATGGATTTCCTTGCGCCGATGCCGGGGAGCGAGCGCGCGGAGTTCTTCCAGCGTGCCGACGGCGAGAATTTTCCCTTCACTGATGCAAACGGCTTCGGCTGTGGGTTTTCCCTCGTCCATAGTAAGTATTTCCGGGCAGGAGATAAGCGTGCATTCGTTTGTGAGCATAACCATTTCCTTTTTAAACCGATGAGGCGCGGCCGCGCCGCACGTGGAAGAGAAGGACCGTACCACCCCACCGGACTGGTGCGGAGGTACGGCCGCCGTTACCACTGCTTTTGTCCGACCAGCTTCAGGGCGAACATGGCGGCGATGCCAATAACGGTGATCGCGCCGTAGATCATGAGGATTTCCATTCCCGTGAATGTGTAGAACGCGGGGGCGAAGAAATAGAGGATGGGAGCGCACGTTACGAGGATGCCCACATTGAAGAAGGCGAGTTCAAGCGTGGCGGGCGTGCTGAAATCCGGGTCGATGATGCGCAGAAGCAGCAGGCCGGTGGCTGTGGAACCGCAACAGCAGCCGAACTGGCAGAGCACCCGCTCAGGCCCGTAATTGGTCCGGCGTCCGAACCAGAGGTTGAGGGCGAGGGCGAACAGGGTGACGCTGAACGCCACGAGGAAGATGGGGATGACGTACTGCTTGAGGACGACGATATGGATGGACATCAAGGTGGCGGTCAGCAGGTAGTCCACGGAAGCCCCGGTGATGCGGGTCTGGGCAACGGGGTCCATGAGCCTACCCGCGCCGAGCTTGAGGAGCAGGGTACGGAGCAGCCACGCGACGATAAGTCCGTGGATGAAGAACATCGGCATACTAAGGGTGGCCCCGAATCCCTTAAGCCACTTGTATTGGTCAAAGAACGGCTTGATGTGGGCTTCGATCCAGCTCAGTTCGGCATAGGTGATGAGATAGACGATGCCGACGAGGGCGACATGGAAGGCCAGCGTGTCGATGGTGGAGGCGTGGGTCGTTTCGCGTCCGTTGGTTGCGGTGGACTTCTCGTCCATGATGCCGGTCAGGAATTCTTTGGTGATGGAAGCTCCGGTCTTGTTGGCGTTGAGGCCCTTGCGGACGAACCAGCGGGCGACGGGCACGCCGACGATGGCGGCCGAAAGGAAGCCGAGCGCCGCGTAGATCACGCCGACGGTGGCGCAGTCGGCGATGCCGCCCTTTTCCCACAGCGTGCCGAAGGCATAGGCTTGCCCGGGGCCCTGCGTATAGCCGTGGGTTACGATCATGCCGATGAATTCGCTGAGGCTGTTTCCGGTCGCCAGATTATACAGCCAGATCACCGCGCCGCCGATGAGGGCTTGGGCGGGAAGGCTGATTGTCCAGATCAGCGTCTGCCACATGCCCCCGCGCACGACTTCCTTGGACGTATTTTCCTGATTGCCGCGCGGGCGTGTCAGCAGAAGCGAAATGTAGCTGATGTTGAAGGCGTGGAACAGGAACCAGTTAAAGCTGCTGCTCGTGATCTGCCATTCTCCTATTTTAAGCCAGCCCGTGGAAACGATGGCAAAGCCGATCAGTCCGCCGATGATGCTGGCAGGGACCAGATAGTCCTGAAACAGTTTGACTTTTGCGCGCAGCAGGGTGCCGATGAGCAGCATCAGCGAAAGGAGGCCGAAAAGGATGAGATTTTCAAAACCGCTTCCCATGACAAAACTCCGTCTTTGAGGTTGACCCGAGCGTTTGAGAGCGCTGAGCCCATGCGGGCTCTCTCTGGACGTCTTTGTCTGCAAGCGGTATTCCATAAAAAAAGAATAAATAAATTTCGTTTGTTATGCGTTAAGGACCTTCCCAAAAGTGTCATTTGTCATTATACTGAGACAAAACAATATCATGCTGTATTTATTTGTTTTTAAAGAAAAATGTCTCTTTTTTATGACAGAAATGTCTTGTTCTTCTGCCTGACGTGGGATGCATACACTGGGAGACTTTATGTCCATGCCTTTTCCCATCGCTTCGGATGAGGATTTCAAACGGCTTGTTGAAAACCCGTTGTTCCATCAGCTGCTTGATGCCCTGAGCATCGGCGTTTCGCTCACGGACCCTACGGGGACGGTCAGGTATTTTTCGCAGTCCTGCTACCACATCTATGGGCTTGATCCGTCCGAGAGCGTCGTAGGCAAAAAAATCGACGCCATATTCCAGACGGGAAGGGCGGGCGTCCTCAATTCGTTGCAGACACGGCGGATCAATACGGTGAACAGCATCTCCTACAATGGAGTCGAAGGGTTATGCCGCCGTTGCCCCATTCTGGACGACAAAGGAAATCTGGTCTGCTGCCTTTCGGAAGTGATCGTTACCACGCACGACAATGAGCGCATTGAGGAGCTGTTGCACAACCTCCAGCAGCTCAAACGCAAGGTCGGGTACTTCATCGCACAGGAAACGACGGGTGGGGGCCTGCGTACGTTTGACGATCTCGTCGGCGATACCAGCGTGATGCAGGCACTCAAGGCAATGGGGAAGCGGTTCGCGCGCAGCAGGGAGCCCGTGCTGATCCTCGGGGAAAGCGGCACGGGAAAGGAATTGTTCGCGCAGGCCATCCACAAGGCGAGCCCTCGCGCGAACGGATCCTTCATTTCAGTAAACTGTGCGGCCTTGCCGCGTGAATTGGCTGAATCGGAACTGTTCGGCTATGTGGAGGGCGCCTTTACCGGAGCGCGGAAAGGCGGGCAGAAGGGCAAGTTCGAGCTGGCGGACAAGGGCACGATCTTTCTCGACGAGATCGGCGAACTCCCGCTGTATCTTCAGGCAAAGCTGCTGCGCGTGCTGGAGAGCAATGAGATCCAGAAGATCGGGATGAGCGGCAGCAAGTATTCGGATTTCCGCCTCATCGCCGCAACCAACCGCAACCTGCCGGAACTCGTGGACAAGCGGCAGTTCCGCGAGGATCTGTATCACCGCCTGAACATCCTTGAGCTGAGTCTGCCGCCCCTCCGCAAGCACCGTGGAGACATTCCGTCCCTGATCACCCAGCTCATCGAGGGGATCTGCGGACCGCAAAAGGCGCTTGAGATGCGGGTCTCGCAGGACGTGCTCGACCTCTTCATGCGGTACGGCTGGCCGGGGAACGTGCGGGAACTCAAGAATGTGCTCGCCTATGCGTACTGTTGCATGGACGACGACGCGGTCGAACTGACGCCGCGCTATCTGCCCGAGCGGCTTTTTATGGGCTCTCGCTCGGAGGATGTGCCCTCAGCCGTGGAGCCGGGCGCGTTTTCTTTTCAGGCCATGCAGCGGGAGGCGGAAAAGAGGGCCATTGAATCCGCGCTGTCGCTGGCGGGCGGCAACAAAAGCAAGGCGGCGAAGCTGCTCGGATTTTCAAGGAACACCCTCTACCTGAAAATGAAGGCGCTGGGCATGGGGCTCAAAAGGAAATAGACGTGAAAAGGCCAAGAGGCCCGAGTCTCTCCGCCTATCCTGTTCATGAAACCGTGCGCATATGTCTTTACAAGAATGCGGTCGAAACGGTGTCAGAGTGGCCGGAAGCTTGGAAATCGGGCATGATCAGAGTGAGGAGGCCAACGCCTCCTCCTCACTCAGCGCGTTGGGACTCCCCTATATGGCGGTCCAGCCTCCATCGATGTGGATGACCTGCCCCGTGATATAGCCGGACGCGGGGGAAGCGAGGAACATGGTCAACCCTTGGATATCTTCCGCGAAGCCCACCCGGTTCATGGTGGTTTGCCGGGCGAGAGCCTCGACGACTTCCGGCTTGTCGAAGAGCGGGGCGGTGAGTTGCGTCTTGAAGAAGCCCGGCGCGATGGCATTGGCCGTGATGCCCGTTCCGGGCCGCGACCATGCTTCGGCCATGCCCCGCGTGAGTTGGGCTATTCCGCCCTTTGACGCTCCGTAGGGCAGGCCGTTGGGGAAGGCCCGGCTGCTTTGAAGGGAGGCGATGTTGATGATGCGCCCCCATCCTTGCCGCATCATTTCAGGCACGAGGGCCTGAGCGAGGAAGAACGGCGCGGAAAGATTGAGCCGCAGCGTGTATTCCCAAATCTCGGGCGTGAGTTCGTTCCACGGCTTGCGCGGATTCAGCCCGGCGGCATTGACGAGGATGTCCGGCGCGCCGAAAGGCTGGGACGCCTTTTGGGCGAGTTCCGGCAACGTCTTGAGTTCGCTCACATCGAAGGCAATGCAGGCGATGCGTTTGTTTTGGTCCGGGTCCCGATGGGCAGAGCGTGCCGCGGGATCGGAATCGTACGCGAGATGGCCGCCCTGCTGTTTCAAGCTCAAAAAGATCTCGTCCGCCGAGGCCTCGAGGCGATCCAGCGTGCGGCCGACGAGGATAAGGTTGGCTCCGGCGTGGAGCAGGGCATGGGCCATATATTTGCCGAGCCCGGAACCCGCGCCGGTGACAAGCGCGGTATGGCCTTGAAGCGAAAAGAGTTGCGTCTGAAGGGGGGAGCATGCTTCCGTATCGCGTTGACAATCCATGAGAGCCTCCGGCCGCGTAGTGTTTTTGTGTTTTGGACTCGGTGCTGTTTAACGAGACGCCGTGTTTCGAAACCGCTATTCGATGTAGATCATCCGTTTGGTCATTCCCCCGTCGACGACGAGGTTGTGCCCGTTGACGAAATCGTTTTCCTCGTGGGCAAGGAACAGGCAGGCGTTGACGATGTCGCGGGGGATACCCACACGCCCGGAAGGATGCTGGGCATGATCCAAGTGGGAAAGCGTTTCATAGCCGTCGACCTGTATCCAGCCGGGGCTTACGGCGTTGACCGTGATCGGCGTGGCGCTCAGGGAGACGGCCAGCGTGTTCGTGAGGGAGACAAGCCCCCCTTTTGAAGCGCCGTAGGCCTCCCATCCCGCTTCGTTCTGGTTCCAGCGGGTGGAGGCGATATTGATGATGCGCCCGTAACCCTGCCCCGCGTTGGCCTTGATGAAGTCCTGCGCGCACAGGAACGCGCCGCGCAGGTTTACGGAAAGGGCGTTGTCGAATTCGTCGGCGGTCATTTCCATGACGGGCTTGTGGAAATGGGCGAGGGCCGCGTTGTTGACGAGTACATGGACGGCGCCGTGCCGTTCCGTCACCCGCCGGAAGGCCTCGCTGACGGCCTCGGCCTGTCTCAAGTCGGTTTGGATGAAGCCAATACCGTCAGGCAAGGCTTTGTGCTGTTCCACGTCGAGAGCCGTGACCGCATACCCCGCGCGCTGGAAGCCTTCGCAAAGGTGAAGCCCTATGCCGCCTGTGCCGCCCGTGATGACGCATATCCTCATGCCGCACCCCGTTATGCTGAGACAGCCTCAGCGTTTTTTATGTTCTTCTGCGGGAGCTGCGCAAGCACGATCGCGCAGAACATAAAGGCGCATCCCATCGTTTCCCGCATGGTCAGTTGCTGGTCCAGCATGACGAATCCGGCCAGTACGGACACCACAGCCTCGAGGCTGAGGATCAGGGAGGCGACCGTGGGATTCATGCCTTTCTGTCCCACGATTTGCAGCGTATAGGCAACGCCGCTCGACATGATCCCCGCATAGAGGACGGGTTTCCATGCGGCGAGGAGCTGCGTGATGTCCGGCGTCTCAAAGAGCAGCATGGGAACCGCGCAGAGCAGGCCGCAGACGAAAAACTGGATGCAGGACATTTTGACGCCGTCCACGCGCAGTGTGAAGTAGTCGATGATCAAAATGTGGATGGAAAACAGGATGGCGCAGATGAAGATCAGGAAATCGCCAAACTGGATGGTCAGGCTCTCCGTAATGCAGAGAAAATAGAGGCCGACGATGGCCAGCGCCACGCCGAGCCAGACGAACAGGCCGCACCGTTTTTTGAAGAACAGCCCGAGGAGCGGGACGATGATGATATAGAAGGCCGTAATGAACCCCGCCTTGCCCACGGACGTGTACATGATGCCGATCTGCTGAAAACAGCTTGCGAAGCAGAGCATCACACCGCAGCACACGCCGCCGATCCAGAGCTGGCCCTTCGTTTTCGCGTTCGAAGGCCTGATGCCGCCGGGGGAGACGGGGTTCAGCCTGTTGAGCAGCGCGATGCAGGGAATGAGGAACAGGCCGCCGATAAAGGAGCGCACGCAGGTAAACGTGTAGGGGCCCACATAATCCATGCCTACGCTCTGGGCGACGAAGGCCACTCCCCAGATGACGGCGGTGAGAAGCAGCAGAAAGGAATTCCGGAGTTGCAGCGTGTTCATGGTCGGTGTGATAGCCCGAGAAGGCCGGGGATGCAATAAAGCCGGGCGGCCTTCTTGGCAGGGTGGGGGTGCACTGTCCACAAAGGGGAGCCGTGGGTGCCCAGCGTCCTCTGATACTGAGACGCCATTTGGGGAAGAGGCGAGGGCGCCGCGCTTGAGGACGGCTGATGCCTTTTGGATCCTGATCGTCCGACATCTTGATAACACGCTGTTTCTAGCGTAAAATGAGATACTTTAGTCGATAATGTGGCTCCAAAAACGTTTTTGGCTCTCATTATTGGAAAAATGGGAAGGAAAACGCGTATAGTGATCCGCCATTTAGCCTTGGCCTGCTGATTCAGGATGTGCGTGGCTGGGCGATTTTGAAAATGGTCGTCATCCAAAATGTGAATGGGTTCGCATTATGACAACATCTTTTTCCAAAGCACAGTATGTTTCCGGTGAACACGAAGACTGCCCGGAGAGCCTGTTGCAGATTATTATGGAGGAAGTGGATGAAATCGTTTATGTAAGCGATATCGCCACGTATGAAATCCTGTATCTGAACGAGTTTGGGAAAAAGGTATTCGGGCTTACGGACATCGGAAAAGGCAGGAAGTGCTATGAAGTCCTGCAAGGCATTGACGCGCCTTGTCCGTTTTGTACGAATCAGTTTCTCAACTGCGAAACGTTCTACACTTGGGAGCTCACGAATCCCATTTCGCACCGCCATTATCTGCTCAGAGACAAGCTGATCCGCTGGAATGGCCGTCTTGCCCGGCTGGAATTCGCCGTTGACATTACGGAAAAGGAAAATATCAGCCAAGCTGTGCAGCGCAAGCTTGATATTGAGAGTACCTTGCTGGAATGCATCCGCATCCTGAACAGGGAAGAAAATTTTCCGCAAGCCGTGGACATGGTCTTGGAGAACCTCGGAATGATGCATCAGGCCGATCGTGCCTATATCTTCGAGTACAGCGTTCTGAAAAACGGCGGGCTCATCGCCAACAACACCTATGAATGGTGTTCAGAAGGTATTTTCCCTCAGAAAGAAGTCCTTCAAAACGTGCCAATCAGCTACATGAGCTGTTGGCAGAAGATGTTCGAGCGGCGTGAGGATGTGGTCATCGACAATCTTGAGTCAATCCGGGACAGCGATTTGGATATGTACAGCGTACTCAAGCCGCAAGGTATCGAGAGCCTCATCGTCGTCCCTCTCGTCCTGAACGACGTCATTTCCGGGTTCATCGGCGTGGATAACCCGAAAGCCAATCGGGATGATCACTCCCTGCTGCATTCTCTGGCCTATTTCGTCACGAATGAGCAACGGAAGCGTAATATGCAGAGCGAGCTCAAGCGGATGAGCTACTGCGACGACTTGACGGGGCTGCACAACAGAAACAGCTATATTTCCGTATTGCAGAAGCTCGAAAAAAATCCCCCGGATTCGCTCGGCGTCGTTTTTGTGGATCTCAATGGGTTAAAGCGCATCAACGATCAGCAAGGGCACGACTCCGGCGACAAATACATCCGGGACATCAGCCGGATATTCAGCCGCTATTTCAGGGGAGACGATCTTTTCCGTATTGGCGGAGACGAATTTGTCTTCCTCTGCCCGAACATTCCGGAACGGGTCTTTTATGCGAAGATCGCCGCGCTCCAACGGGAGGCCAATAAAGCGTATCCCGAATCCCTGTCGCTTGGGCAGGTGTGGGCCGAGGGGGACATGCACATCATGGATATGGTGAGGCAGGCGGATAAACGTATGTATCAGGAAAAAGCGGAGTACCACGCCCGGCGTGGCGATACGGTCTAAAGCAATGCGTAAACAGGCACGCCGTCCTTGAGGATGCCGTGCCTGTTTTTTATTCCATATGGAATATGGAAGGAGCACGAGAAACCGGGATTTCCGGGCCGTCCTGCCCTTCACTCGAAAATACACAAAGACCAGGTTCGAGGGCGTTTTCTTCCGCCAGTCCGCCAAGCGCGATCCGCGAACCGGAGAGTACGACAAAATCTACTGCTTCTGGTACGCTGATCATGAAGGTAAGGGCCACTGGAAAACCGTTGGCAGGCACAGCAAGGGCGTCCGCCCGGCCACGGTCAGAAAGGAGCGGGTAAAGTTCCTTGCCGAGTTTGATGCCACCGGCATCAATCCCATTGAGCGCGACAAAGTTACCATCGGGGAGATAGTGAACGCCTACCTTGCCTGGGGCAGAAGCGAAGGGAAGTACGTTGACCAGCACTACAGCCAGTATTGCGCCCACCCCAAGGCCAAAACCCACGCTTTGCCTATTGCCGATCTGACTCCGAATTTGCTTTCCAGCCTCAAGGCGCAGCTTTTGAAAACGCCTACTGGGAATACAAAGCCCAAAAAGGCCACCAAAAAGCCTAAAGCCAAAGCACCGACGCGAAAAATGCTGGCCGGGCAGACCGTCAACAACATCTTCAGCTTTATGCGTTCCGCCATAAACCGTGCCGGCGCCACAGGCATGTGGAGCGGAGTCAACCCCTTGTCCACCAAGGGCGGCACTTGGAAAATGGTAAAGGCTGACAATGAAAGGTTGCGTTTCCTGACCAGAGAGGAAGCCAAGTCCCTTCTGGACGGCCTTGAAAAGCGGCATCCGCAGTTGCACGATATGGCTTTGTTGTCCCTGCGGACCGGCCTTCGCCCCACGGAAATTTTCAAACTGCGCGGGCAGGATGTGGACGGCAATGCCTGCGGCCTCTATATCATTCAGAAGGGAGGAAAGCGGGTATTCGTCCGCGTGCCGGAGGATATGATCCGGATGCTCCAGGCGTATACGCGCAAGCCTGCGGAACCCATCTTCCAACAGCCTCGCAAGAAGACGGCGTTTGAAAAAATACCCGCCTGTTTCCAGACCGCCGTCAGAAAGCTCAATCTGGCTCCGGAAGACGGCGACAGTCTGTACGCCGTCACCCTGCACACCATGAGACATACCTTTGCCTCCTGGTTGGCGCCGTCCGGCAAGGTGACGCTCATGGAACTGCAAAAGCTCATGCGTCATAAGAACATCACCATGACCATGCGGTATGCCCATCTGTTCCCCGGACAGGAAAGCGAAAAGCTCTCGATTATAGGGGATATGCTGGCCTGAGAAGTCCATCACTTGATTGATTCCGAGGTTTGGACACGCCCGGATGCAATATACTCTTCCAATACGGCGCGCTCATAAAAGACACGCCTGCCGAAGTTCGTATATACCGGACCGACGCCTTCCATATGCCAGTAGGCGAGCGTCTTCTGGTGAATGCCGAATTCTCTTTCCACATCTTTCGGGGCAAGCAGTTTTTTGCCCGGCAAGTCGGGGGCATCCGCCGTTTTCCCCTGCTCGGCGGTACGGACGGCTTGTGTAATGAGAGGAAGCAGTTCTTCCGGCGTGGAAAGTATGATGGTGCGGCCTTCAATTTCCATGTTATGGACCTCACAATTGACGATTTGGATATGTCCCACGATATTTTGCAATCAATTCCAACATAGGGTTACATTCGTTCACCAGGAGCATTTTTTCCCTGTGCCGAAGGACGTCGCTGTAGCTGATTCCAAGACGTTTACTGATTTCTCTGATGCTCAGACCGCTCATAGCGAGTTCAAAAACTTCCCTGCCGCGCGGTGTCAGTCGAATAGTGGATATACTCGCCTCCGGTTCCTCATTGAGGTGGTGCAACAGCTCAATGTTGCTATGAACGCCGAAGGCTTTTCGAATTGCTGCCAAATGCCAATATACCGTAGCCACCTCGATGGAGAGATTCCCTGCAATAATTTTTGAGGCGAAATCCTTTCGCCAGCATCTCCACGATTTAGCGCTGTTGTCTGGTGAGATTCCGCATAATGAATCCTCTCGATGGTGGTTCAGCACACAAAAGTGCGTACATAATCGCAGTAACACGGTGGATTTTTGCGGAGGAGTGGTAGAATTATTGATTTTTGAAATTTTTTCAGCGGGACGGCCTTATTCCGGTTCGGATTGGATGCCGCAAAAAAGCGGCGCGATTCGCCGTTGCCGACACCGCGCCGCATAGTAGAAATTGCTCCAAGAGAATAAATTTGTTCCCCTACGAAGTATTGGAGTGTACTGCGTATAACCTCACACGAACTATTCGTAGTCTAAAATATGATGCACATACCTTTGGGTGTTTACATACCATTTGAATTTTTTCTGAAGCAGACACAGCCGATATTAAGTCTTCCAGAGAATTGTTGTAGATGAAATTTTTGATAGTATAGATGCTTGTTCCCCTTTTTATCCTTTCCAGAGTGTGCAGTTGAAGAGATGTTTAAAGCTGGGTGCGTATACAAAAAACGAACGCTCCCCTTTGCAGACGCTCAGAATTCCCACTTCACCATCAGACTGCCGGTCACGCCTTCGTGCTTGCCGGTGTAGCCCTGCACGCCCAGGTCTATGGTCAGGGGCAGGTCAGCGGAGGGGGTGAGGGAGAGGCCCAGTTCGCCTATGCCGGTATTGCCGCGCAGGTTCGGGGCGTCGATGTCGAAGCCGTTGGTCTTGGCCCGTGCCTTGCCGTCGAATTCGTGTTCCCAGGCCGCACCGATGTACGGAGCGACGTGTTCGTTCAGGATATAGGCGAAGCGCCCGCCGAAACGCAGGCGGCTGGAGTTGATGTCGTCGAAACTCAGATGTTCGCCGGTGGACAGGCCCACGCTGTCGCCCTGCTGCCGTGTCCAGAAGTACTTGCCGTACAGGTCAAGGGTGGCGGCATCGTTGATGTTCCAGACGTAGCCCGTGCCGAAATGCAGGCCATAGTAGGGAGAACTGCTGTCGTAGTCCGCCTTACGTCCGGCTGCGTCGCGCAAATCCGAGCTGTCGTACTCGTTGTGCGTCTTGCCCGCGCGTCCGCTGGCTTCGGCGTAGAAGCGGCCTGGCCCAATATTGACGAAGTCCATGCGGGCCAAAATGCCGCCGCCCAGATAGTAGGCATTGCCGTCGCCGTCTACGGAAGCGGCGTTCGTGAAGGAGTTGTGGGTGTCGTAAGAGCCGTTGCCGTATTCAAAGAATGCGCCCAAGGTCAGGCGGCCCGGCGCAAGGTCGATTCCCCAGGCCAGGCCGGTAAGCAGGGAAAGGCTGTTCATGTCCAGATGCGAGCCGGTGTTGTAGCGCAACGAACCGCCGGACAGCGCGCCGAACCCGGCAAAGCCGTGCCTTTCCGCGTCGTCCGTACCGGAGGAGGCCCGCACGGCGGAATCCATGCCCCGGCCCGCCACGAGGTCCGCGCCTTGCAGGTTCAGGGCCAGTCCGCCGAGGAAGCCTTCGGACAGGGCCTTGGACTGATCCGTGGCTCTGCCGGGGCTGACTTGAGCGGTGACGGCATTCAGCCGTCTTGTTGTCGGGTCAAGATTCACATCCGCAGTGATGTCGTGCGCCACGGTGGAACCGATCTGCACAATCCCGTTGCCGCGCTGCAAGTTGTTGGCCGTGAGCGTTTTGTCCGGATCGACCTCCAGCAGGGTCAGGGTAGACCCGGAGGCCAGGGACGTACCGCCCGCCAGTCCCACATTGCAGGCACTGCCCGAGACGTCCGCATCGCCGGTGACGCGCAGCAGGGGCTGCGTAGGATGTACCGGAGAGATGAAATTGAGGGTCGCGTTCCTAGCGGAAAGATCGCCTTTGTACATGGCGCTCTGGCCGTTGGCCCCATTGACACTCAGGATACCGTTGTCCAGGCTGTGGTTGTGGCTTCCCCGGTCGAATCCCGTGCCGCCGTATAGAGTGAGTTGATTGGATGTCAGATCGCTGCCCAGGGCCAACGTCCCGCTCCGTACCGTGGTCATGCCGGTGTAGGTATTGGTTCCCGAAAGGGTCAGTGTGCCCGCGCCGGTCTTGGTCAGGCCGCCGTTGCCGGATAAAACGCCGGAGAGCGTATTGTTGTTGTCCGTTGCAATGGCGCTGCCCGCACCGCTCAGCGTCCAGTCGTTGGTGTATGTCCCGTTGCCGGAGAGCAGTAGCGTGCCCTTGTTGCCGATGGTGTTGGTTCCGCTGCCGATATTGGTGTCGGAGCCTATGGACAGGGTTCCGGCGCTGATCGTGGTGCCGCCGGAATAGGTGTTGGTTCCGGAAAGAATCAGCGTTCCCGCGCCGGCTTTGGTTATGGAGCCGGAACCGGAAATAACGCCGTCAAAGGACACGTTGTTGGCATTGGTGTTCACTGTCACGCCGGAGAGTGCGCTGCCGGTCGGCGTGCTATCCAGCTCCCCAATGTTGGCGTTTCCGCTGTAGCCAAAATTTACTGATGCAAAGTTTCGTGCGATATGTACCGCGGCGTCGCTGTTTTTGTTCAACGTATTGCCGGTGAAGGCGTCGCTGCTTGAGATTCCGCCCGCTACGGTTGCAGTGCTCAGGTCTGCATTGCCGGAAATGTTCACAATATTGCCCGTGGCCTTGCCGCTACCCGAGGCAACAAAACCGCCATTGACGTTGCTTTGGACCGTCCCGCCGCTGATGCTTACTATGTTGCCCGTGGCACTGCCGGAATTGGATTCGCCGCCGCTGACGCCGGTCAGCGTGCCGCCGCTGACGTTAATGCTGTTGCCGATGACATTGCCGTTGGCGCTGTAGCCGCCCAGCAGCCACTTGGCGGAACCGTTTGTCATGGTCACGCTGTTGTTCTGTGCAAGGCCAGCTGCGCTCATCCCCCCGTAGATGTTGTTTGTCACGCTGCCGCCATTGAAGGTGACGCTGTTGTCCGAAGCCTCTCCGCTGCCGCTGTCCACATAGCCGCCGAAGGCATTGTTTTGTACCGTGCCGCTGTGGAGGGCCAGGCTGTTGCCCGTGGCGCTGCCGGAGCCGCTGTAGCCGCCCTGTACATATGTTGCCGTTACATTGGAGAAGTCGACGCTGTTGCCTGTGGCATTGCCGCTGGTCGTTTCGCCGCCGTTGACGCCGCCGCTCAATGTGCCGCCGCTGACGTTCACGCTGTTACCGCTCACGTCGCCGCTGTCGCTGTACCCGCCCAGCAGCCAGTTGGCGGAACCGTTTGTCATGGTCACGCTGTTGTTCTGTGCAGGGCCGTTTACGCTCCGCCCGCCATAGACATTTTCTGTCACGCTGCCGCCGTTGAAGATGACGCTGTTGCCCGTGGCAGCGCCGCTGCCGTTTTGCACGTAACCGCCGATGAGATGTTCTCCCACTGAACCGCCGCTCATGGTCACGTGGTTGTCCTGAGCTTGCCCGCCGTCAGCGGTGGCGATGCCGCCAAAAATTCCCAAGGTCACGCTGCCGTTTTTCATGACAACGGCGTTTTCCCGGGCAGTGCCCTGTTCCACGCGACCGCCGTAAATGACGTTTGCTTGGGACACCGCGCCGTCCAACGTCACGCTGTTATTCAGAGCGTTCCCCTTACCGCTTTGGCCGCCGTAGATATCTCTTACGGTTCCGCCGCTGATGGTAACTGTGTTCCCGATAACATGAGAATTTACCGAGCGGCTGTAGCCGCCGAGGACGTTGCCGGTTACGGAACCAGAATCGAAGATGGAGACGTCGTTTCCGTTTACGGTTCCCTCTGCAGCGCCGTAGCCGCCATAGACGCTGCCTAATACTGAACCGAAACCGGAGATGGAGACGTTGTTGTCGGTCACGGCACCATTGTTGGCTCCGCCCAGGATGTCGCCGCCGACCGAGCCGCCCGACAGAATGACCGTATTATTGCTGACCGGGCTGAACGCGGCGTCCACGTCATTGCCATAAACGTCGCCGCCCACATTGCCGCTGTTGATGGTGACCACATTGTCGCTGAGGCTCCCCGCAGGAAAAAGGCTGTTGTCGATATTCCAGAGGGGGCCTTTGTCAAGGTTTGAGCCGGGGTAGGTAACGTCAGCGGCGTTGGCCGAAGGCGCAAAGCCGGGCGGCCCAACCAGCAGGGCGGCCAGCGCGCAGGCTGGAAGAAGCCTTGTGCAGGTAAAGCGGAATCTATGCGTCATAGGTAGCCTCCTCATGTTGTAAGGGTGAAGGATGCGGCTTGCGGCAAACGGCGCGCAACGCAAAAGGCCTCACCCCGAGAAGGGGCAAGGCCATGTTTTTGGACGGAGTGGAAACGCGGAAAGCCGCGCTACGCCTGGACGCGAGCGCGGTGGATGGGCGATGAGCTGTGTGTGTGTGTGTGTGTGTGTGTGTGTGTAGCAAGAAGCGGACCGGAACGCGCTTGCGTTCAGGGCCGCTTCCGCCAGCCACGTTCCTTGCTTACACGCAACCCGGCCCACCGTCAAAGGATGACGGCGGAAGGACGGCGGATGGTGAAGCGGAACACGCGGCATGGAAGACATCCGATGATTACGGGCAAAAAGGTATTCATGTCAGTTTATGTCTCCTTTGGGGAAAAAAAGCAAATAATTTCTGCGTCTCACCCTTTTGGGGTGATACCAGGATGCCGTTGAGCGAGTCGCACCTCATTGTATTTTGAAAGGGCACAGAGGACAATAAACAGTACAAACGTCTCTTCAGGGGCCATACTGAAGATAAGGCGAAGCGTGTATCAGTCCGCTTCTCCTTCCTTCGCCCGTCTGTTGCGACGATTTCGCTATTTTTCCCCGTGGAGAAGTCTTCTCAGTTCCGGGCGGTTGTTCGCGCCGCATTTCCGGTACACAGTCTTCAGGTGCGTTTTGACGGTGTTGAGGCCGAGGCCCACGCGGCATGCGATCTCCGGGCCGGTGCGTCCCTCGGCGGCGAGCCGCGCGATCTCATACTGTTTGACGGACAGACCGAACGGAATTTCCGAAGCGCGTGTTCCGGGCAGTCCCAGATGGCGCAGCCACGGTTCCGCCAGGGCCAGAATGCGCCGCACACCGTCCTCATGGCGCGTCTCTTGCGGCGCGAGCAACAGCGGCAGGACAAGATCGGCGTTTTCCACAAAAGGCATGAGCACATCGTCCGGCAGGGCCGCGTCCAGAGCGGCGCGCAGAGACTCAAGCGCCTTTTCCCGCGCGTCGAGCATGGCATGGGCGGCGGCCAAGAAGATATGGGCGTAGATGAAGAACAGGCGGTGCTTGTCGAAGAGAGGGGTTTGCAGCAGAGCATGGAACAGGCCGAGCACGGCGGCGGCATCCCCGGCCAGCAGTAGGGCGCGGCCCTGCGCCAGCCGGAAATCGCCCTGGGCGAAGGCGTACATGCGTTCACCCCTGCCCTCGTGCACCCACGCGGGGATTTCATCCGGACGCCGGAGGAGGCCGGAGAGGCGCGCCGCGCAGACCTCCGCCGTGTGCAGCAGAAAATAATCCTGTTTTTTGGTAATCAGATCGCGCATCTCCCGCACGGCGGCGCAGGCGGTCGAGGTGTTTTTCCGCGCCAGAGCCAGACGCGCGCGCAAAAACAGGGCGCAAAGCGTATTGCATAGTTGCCCGTGCAGCGCGGCCACGGTCTCGGCCTGACGGCAGAGGCGGAGCGCCTCGCTAAAATCCCCCGCCATGTACAGGGCTTCCGCCTCGAAAAGCAGCTCGCCGCCCGCGCCGTGCCAGTCCGCCGCTTTGTAGTAATGCGGCATACATTCCCGCATCAGCCGGATTTCCTCCCGGAGTTTGCCGCTTTCCCTGTGGAACATGAACAGCACGGAGGGACAGCCCATGCTCCAGGTGGATTCCGGCGGATACAGCCCCGTGGGGCGGCCCAGCAGTTCCCATGCCCTGCGGTGGCGGACGGACATGGCCGCGATGTCGTTGTATTCCGCAAGGGCCAGCAGCATTTCCAGTTCGCCGCGCAGCACGGGAGTGGCTGGATGCGCCTCGTCCAGCGCCGCGCAGTAGCGCGCCAGCCAGCGGCAGCGGTCGGCAAAGGCCGGAAAGTCGGACGCGGAAAGCGCGGCCAGGGCGTGCTTGAACGCCGCCTTGGGGTGCCGGGACAGAACCTCCTCCGGGCAATCCTGAAAAAGCCGGGCGAAGAAGGCAGAGCTTTCCGTGACCAGATGGCGGGCCATGTCCCGTTCCATGACCGAAAGTGCCCGCTCGAAATCGCGCGCCGCGTGATAGTGCTCCATCGCGGGAATGAATTCGTCCTCCGCCGCGAACCAGTCGCCGCAGCGGCGGTGGACGGCCTGTCGCTGTTCGCGTGGAAGTGCACGGAACAAGCGCAGCAGCAGGCTCCGGAATATGGCGTGGACGGTGTACACGCCGCTCCCTTCCCGGCGGCGGACAAACGAGTTCTGTCGGACAAGCGCCTCCAGAGCTGCCCGAGTATCCGTGCCGCAGCAGAAATCCGCCTGTGGCAGGGTGAACTGCTCCAGCGGGCAGAGCGCGAAAAGCATGTCCCGCACGTCCGGGGAGAGTGGGCGATAAAGCTGTTCTTCCAAAAGGGCGGCCATATCCGGTGGCAGTTCGTTCTCGGAATACTGCGGGGAAGATAAGGAGGAAGATTGCGGGGAGGGCAGGGTGAAAGAACGGGCGAAGGCGGGCAGGGAAAAAGCCCCGTGTTGCGCGTAATGGCGGCAATGCAGATATACGCCGCTGACCCATCCGCCCGTGGCCCCATGCAGGGCGCGGATCTGGTCCGGGCTGACCTTGAGGCCGCACAGGGCGCAGTACGCCCGGATGTCTTCTTCCGAAAACGCCAGCAGGGCCGGGCCGAGGCGGGCGAGCTCTCCCTTGAGGTCCGATAGCAGGGTGTCCTCGGCCTGAAAACGCCGGGTGGTGAGCACGATGTGCAGATTGCTCATGGCCTGCCGGGCCAGTATCTGGAAAAAGCGGACGCACGACGGCGCGGAAGCCAGCAGGTGCACATCGTCCACGACCAGCACGGTGGGTCTGGCAAAGTCGAGGCTCTCCAGCAGTTCCAGCGCCGCATCGCGTCGGGCCGCGTCATCGGGCGCGAAAGGCGGGCCGAGCCTGCGCAGCGCTCGCGCCGTTTCCGCCGTCTCGGGCAGACGCTCAAACTCCCTGCACAGGGAGCGCCAGAAGGCGCCGTCCGGGGAATCCAGCACGGAAACCCAGATCACGGCCAGGTTTTCCCGGCGCAGAAACTCGCGCACGGCCACGGTCTTGCCGTAACCCATCGGAGCCTCAATGACGGTCAGGGGTGAGGAAAGAATGCCCGTAAGCGCGGCCAGCAGACGCGGGCTGAAGTAACGGACATCCGAGATGCCGGTGCAAACATTGTGTTCCATAGGAACCGCCTGAGGAGGATTTTCCCTGACGATATCCTGTTTGGTACTCCCTTGGCAAAGCGTATTCGGTGGCATCCGAAGTGGACGGCGTTCGCTCCTCATTCCTCATTCGGTCTATCAGGTTTGAGACTGAATCCTGAAGGAGGTTCCGTTTCATTCCGCACAGCCTTTTCTACATCCCTCGTCTCACTGTTCAGGGTGGAATATTCCTGTTTTTGGCCTGTCCGTTTTTTCAGTAAGGAGAGCGGTGTAACCCTCCCTTAAAATAGTGCAGACCAAAACTGGAGACTTCTGGTAAACCATCCCCAGGAGGGAGTCATGAAGAAGTCACGGTTTTCTGAACACCAAATCATCACAATCCTGAAGTCTGTCGAAGCGGGCAGGACTGCCAAGGACGTATGTCGTGAGCACGGTATCAGCAGTGCCACGTTCTACGCCTGGAAGAGCAAGTTCGGCGGCATGGAAGCTTCGGACATCAAGCGTATGCGCGACCTTGAGCATGAAAACGCCCTTCTCAAACAAATGTATGCGGACTTAAGCCTGGAAAATCGGCCCTTGAAGGATGTGATCGAAAAAAAACTCTGAAGCCAACCGAATTTATCGGCAGCTGCAGTTGAACATGCGCCGCAAAGGAAAACGGCGCCTGCCCAGCCGAGCTCCCGTCCGTCTGGAGGCGCAAACCGTCGTCAACGGTTGCTGGTCTGTGGACTTTATGAGCGATGCGCTGATGCACGGTCAGCGTGCTTGACGATTTCAGCCGTGAAGGCCCGGAATTTGTCTCGGCGCAACTTGCCGGATGGGCTGAACAACACGGGATTGACCTTGAGTTCACTCAACCCGGCAAACCCACGCAAAACTCATATGTGGAGCGGTTCAACCGCACCTTCCGCGAGGAGGTACTGAACTTCTATGTTTTTAGCAGGCTGAGTGAGATTCGCACCATCGTTGACGCATGGGTACAAGAATACAACGAGCAAAGGCCACACGAATCATTGGGCAATCTCACACCAGAAGAGTTTGCCCTCAAACATGCCGGGGGCTCCAGTTTAGCTTTGCACTAACTGCGGGGGCTTTACACCCGGCCCTGGTATATTTATATAACTATAATAAATTAAAGAATAAATATCTATATTAGACGTGCTAGTCAGATATGTGAGGGACACACACTCTCTCTTCCACATGGCCTGACTGTGTTTTTCACGTTCATATCTCTTTCGCAAACATGCTCAAGAACGCTATGATGAGAAAGAGGCAGCAGAACAGAATGGCTTTTTCAGCGAAGAGGGCGGACAAGGCGGCTCCCAGTGTCGCGCCGAGCGCGAAAAAGACGACGATTTCGTAGTAGCTGAGGATGGTTTTCTTTGTATCGGGGTCTCGTGTGCGGACATAATGGAATATCTGCTCGGTAGCGCTGCGGAGATTGCCGGTACACATGGTCGTCGCCACGCTGTGCCCGTTGACTTTCCTGAAGCTTTCCACTTGTACGGCGCAGACGAAGGAAACCAGGATGTTGACGGCTGTATCCCACATCCCCGAGGCCATGAAGGCCGGAAAAAACAGGAGAAGCGCCTCGAAGAAAACAACGATCTGCCTCCAGTGCAGCAGATCGTATTCCTTGAACTTGGCCCGTATCCATTCCGTGAACAGGATGCCCAGGGCAAACGCGATGATGGGGAAGAGGTAAAAGGCGACTTCCTTGATATTGCCTTCCGCAAGGTTGAGCCCGAGGAGCACGACATTCCCTGTCTGCGCATTGGCAAAGACATGCCCTCGCGTGATGTAGGTGTAGACATCAAGGAATCCTCCCGTCATCGTCAGCAGGGCGCAGAGCAGGAAAGATTCCGATACCTGAATGTGTTTGCCGTGTTTCATCCTTTGATTCAACCCGAACGGCGACTTTCCCTTGGAAAGTCGCCGGATGCGCCGGCCGGTTCCTTTTCCCCTGTGGGAGGGCGGCTGGCCGTATTCCTGTTTGCCTGCGTTCCGCAACCTTTTGCAGAAAGTATTTGGAACGCAACGGGGTGAACAGGTATCCCCGTTGGATTGAGAAGTCAAGTAAAGCAACGTGATACATCTTTTCTCTTCTCTTTTCGCAACGCGGCAATAGAAATGTGCGTGGCATGTTTTCGGGGGAACACGCCACGCACATTATGGGGAGGAGATACAGCTTACGCGGTATCCCTGTTGGAGCGCTGAAGGAATGCCAGCGGTACATCCGTATAAAAACAGACAAAAGCTATGGAAATCACGAAGGAAAAAGATGAACGTTTCCCATTGATCCGCTATTTGGCGGCGAGGCTTTCTTCAGGCTTATGGGATTGATCAAAGGAAGGACATCCTGTGTTGCCATGTCCGTATTCAGCACATGAGTACGCTCTTTTTCTATCATACTGAAAGAATATCCAAAAGGCAATGTGCCTCGGTAAGGCTGCAATGTCCAGGAAGAAAAACGAAACCTGGTAACGCGGGCTACGCCGCCGCAGCAAACAAAAAGCCCTGCCGGGAATCCCGGCAGGGCATAAAGGCGGGGAAGTAAAGACGGCTTAGTTGGCGGGAACCACAGCGCCTTCGTACTTCTTGGTCATGAATTCCTTGACCTGATCGCTCTTGAGAGCGTCGATCAGCGCCTTGAGTTCAGGACGGTTTTCATCTCCGGCACGCACGGCGAGGATATTGGCGTAGGTCGTCGCGGCGATGGAGTCGGCCTTTTCGGCGGACAGCGCGTCGGCCACTTTGAGGCCGCCGAGGATGGCGTAGTTGCCGTTGATGATCGCGAGGTCGACGTCAGGCAGGGCGCGGACGAGCTGAGCCGCTTCGATTTCTTCGATCTTGAGCTTCTTGGGGTTTTCCGCGATGTCGCGGCGGGTGGCGGTGAGGCCGGCGCCGTCCTTCAGCTTGATGAGCCCGTTGGACTGGAGGAGCAGCAGTGCGCGGGCTTCGTTGGTGGTGTCGTTGGGCACGGCCACCATAGCGCCGTCCTTCAGGGCGCCAAGGGACTTCGTCTTGCCGGCGTAGATGCCGAAGGGTTCGTAGTGCACGGTACCGATGGAGACCAGCTTGGTGCCCTTTTCCTTGTTGAAATCGTCAAGATAGGGCTTGTGCTGGAAGAAGTTGGCATCCAGCTCCTTGCCTTCGAGCGCCATGTTGGGCTGCACGTAGTCGGAGTATTCGATGATCTGGAGTTCATAACCCTGCGGTTTCAGAACATCGTTGGCGACCTTGAGGATTTCCGCGTGAGGCGTCGGGGAAGCGCCGACACGGATTTTCGTGGTGGCCTGAGCCGCGGTTGCGGAACCGGCTGCGACGACAAGGGACAGGGCCGCGGCCAGAAGGGCGGAGCGGAAGTTTTTCATGATACCGTATCCTTATCAAAGGTTAAAGGTTCACGGCCGCGGGCGTGGGCCCAAGAAGCCGTTTGTCGCGGAAAAAGATCAGGAAATGCGCCTGTCGCTTCGCTTGGTGGCCCAGTTGCCGAAGCTCTGGAATACCTGCACGATGACGATGAGCAGGACGACGGTGATGAACATGATGTCGGTCTGGTAGCGGTTGTACCCGTACATGATCGCCAGTTTGCCGAGGCCCCCGCCGCCGACGGCGCCCGACATGGCGGAGTAGCCGAGGATCGTGGTCGCCGCGATGGCGCTGCCGTTGATGAGCGAAGGCAGCGCTTCGGGCAAAAGCACCTTCATGATGATCTGCATGGTGGACGCCCCCATGGACTGCGCCGCCTCAATGACGCCGCCGTCCACTTCGAGCAGGGAGGATTCCACAAGCCGGGCCACGAAGGGCGCGGCGGCGATGACCAGCGGGACGACCGTGGCGTTGTTGCCGATGGTCGTTCCCACGAGCAGGCGGGTCAGGGGAATGACCGCGATCATGAGGATAAGAAATGGGAACGAGCGGGTCAGGTTCACAACGACATCAAGCACGGCGTAGATCATGGGCCGGGGCGTGATGCCGTCCTGACGGCAGATGACGAGGACCGTCCCCATCATCATGCCGAACACATAGGAAAAAAAGGTGGAAACCAGCGTCATGTACAACGTGTCCACGACGCCTTCAAGCAACATTTCGATGGTAGCCTGATCAAACATTCTTCATTTCCTCCAGCATCAGTCCCTTGGAGTCGGCATAGGCGAGGATACGCCGGACGACCTCTTCGTTGTCCGGAAGTTGCAGCACCATCTGGCCGAATGCCGTCCCGCCGATGTCGCGCGTGTCGGCAAACATGATGTTGACGGGAGCCCCGCATTCCAGCACCAGATTGCTGATGACCGGCTCGAACGAGGAGCGGCCGTTGAAAATGATCCGGTACAGCCTGCTGTGCGGCATGTCCTGCAAGGCCTCGGGAATGACGAGCTGGCGCGCTTCTTCGGTCTGAGGGTGGAAGAAAACCTCTTCGACCGAGCCGGTTTCGGCAATCCTCCCGTGGCTGATGATGGCGACCTGATTGCAGATTTTCTCGATCACGCTCATTTCGTGCGTGATGATGATGGCGGTGATCCCCAGGCGCCGGTTGATGTCCTTGATGAGCGAAAGGATGGATTCCGTAGTGGCGGGGTCGAGGGCGGAAGTGGCCTCGTCGCACAGGAGGATCTTGGGGTTGGTAGCCAGAGCGCGGGCGATGGCCACACGCTGCTTTTGCCCGCCCGAAAGCTGCGACGGGTAGGACTGTGCCCGGTCGGATAGGTTGACCAGCTCAAGCAGCTCGCGCGCCCGCTCGCGGGCGGCGTCCTTTTTGACTCCGGCAAGCTCCAGCGGAAAGCAGATGTTTTCCTCAGCCGTGCGCTGCATGAGGAGGTTGAACTGCTGGAAGATCATGCCCATGCTGCGGCGGGCGATCTGCAAATCCCGGGAACCCAAACGGCACATGTCCCTGCCTTCGAACATGACGCTTCCGCCGGTAGGCCGCTCAAGCATGTTGATGCAGCGCACCAGCGTGCTTTTCCCGGCGCCGCTTTTGCCGATGATCCCGAAAATATCCCCTTTCCTGATGGTCAGGTTGATGCCCTGGAGGGCATAGACTTCGGTATTTTTGCTCCTGAACCGCTTTTCAAGGTCCTGGATCTGAATGATGGCTTCCGTCATCCGCGTTTTTCTCCTGTTCCGTTTACATCAGGAGCTACAATAGTAGCGTGCGCGCACGCCGTCAAACGTCCGTGCGCGCGATACTATTACCTACTTTTGGCTCTTTGAGAACGCCGGAAGCCTCATTTTTCTGACGAAAAAATTGATCTATTATTCTTGATGGATAGGATGGTGATCCATCCCGTTTCCCGCGAATGGGGAAACGTGACGCCTATGGTGCTTCGCGGCGGGCTGGGGTTGTGCTCACAGATCTATGGATTTGATGTGCGGATTGTCGCTGAGCAGGCTCATCAGTTGCGTCACGTTGTAATTCCTCGGCAATTTTACATAAAGGTCCAGCGAAATAAGCCCATTGCCGTTATTCCGGGACTTCATGCTGATGATTTCGAGGTTGTGACTCAGGAGCTTGTCCCGGATGGAGGCGACACCGTCCCCCGTATCCTCGATTTCCATCGAGATCTGCTCGGCCACGGGGAAGTTGAGCCATGTAAAGTTTTTGTGGAGCGTCATCTGGGCCGCTACGATGAGCAGGGTGGCCGCCACGCCGAGGAAGTAGAGCCCCGCGCCGATGGTCATGCCGATACCCGCCGTGGCCCAGACGCCCGCCGCCGTGGTCAGGCCGCTGATGGTCTGGTTGCGGACGAAGATCATGCCCGCGCCGAGAAAGCCCACGCCCGTCACGATCTGCGCGGCGATACGGGAAGGATCCAGCGCCACGCCCTTGAGGGTGGTCACGTCGGAAAAGCCGTATTTGGAAACAACCATGATGAGCGCCGCCGCCAGTGCCACGATCAGGTGCGTGCGGATTCCGGCCTCTTTCAGACGGTTGTTGCGTTCGTAACCGATGAGGCCGCCGCATATCCCGGCGATGAGGATGCGAAAAAAGAATTCCAGCTCTGTAAAGACGGTGATGTCCATGAGCCTCCCCGCTTGTTGGAAAGTACAATCATTGTCATATGCCAGTTGTGGTGTGGCAGTTCATGCTGTTCCCGTCAAGTCCCGAAAGGAGACATGGGCAGCGGAGAAAGGCGCTTTGGAAGGGGAAGCAATACGGGAAAAGCATATGGGTTCCTCCCAGATCGGCTACAACGATACAAGGCTTTGACCGCAATTCCGCGTCGGCGCTGCACATTCCGGTGTGCATCACGGCTTCAAACGGTGTTCGTCCATGTCGGAAAAAGCCGTACGGGCCATCTGCAACAAAAAAAGCTCTCCTCGGGGGAGAGCCTTGTGCGTTTCGGGTGTTGGAACGCGGATCACGCGTAGAGGATCAAGGCGATGAATTCGAGATCTTCAGTACCGTCGTTCTCCAGCATGTGCTCCTCGCCTTCTTTGCAGATCATCACGTCACCGGCGGTTACTGGCTTCAGTTCGCCATTGTCGAAGTACAGGCCAGTGCCGCTGAGGACATGGTACACCTCGAAATCACCGACATGGCGATGCCGGCCGACGGAACAGCCGGGTTTGAGCACGCAATGGTTGAAAACGCGGCCCTTACCCGCGAAATCTTCGCCGTTGAGCAGTTCCGCGGCGAGGATATGCCCTTTGCCGCCTTTGTGCTGCATGTCCAATTTGGTCAGTTCATCATAATGCCGTATCATGAAAATGCTCCTTTCGGCCCATGATACGGCACTTCATGACCGTTGTGAATGATGGGCGAGCGGCATTACTTGATCCCCGTGAATGTATACGGATCATCTCCGATATGTTCGCCGCAGTCCAGCGCATCAATCCGATCCATATCGCCCGGTGTGAGTATGAAGGAAAACACGTCGCCGTTTTCATGTATCCTGCTTTCGTTGCTTGATTTAGGGATGGCGATGTGCCCTTTCTGGATATGCCAGCGCAGAATAATCTGGCCCGGCGTTTTCCCGTGGGCGGCGGCGATTTCTACGATGGCCGGATGCTGCATGAGTTTGCCCCGGAACAGCGGTCCCCACGCCACGAGCCGTATGCCGTTTTCCCGGCAGTATGCGCACAAATCACGCTCCTGATAAAGAGGGTGCAGCTCGATCTGGTTGAGTACGGGGAACCTGCCGAACGCGCTCCGGATTTCCTCCAGATGTTCGATCTGGAAATTGGATACGCCAACCCGGCGGACGAATCCTTCCTCACGTCGCCTCAGAAGTTTTTCGTATGCGCTGAGACGTTGTTTCCGATCCGTCCCCGGCCAGTGGAGAAGGCAGCAGTCCAAAACGTCTATTCCCAGATCCCGCAATGATTGCGCAAGGGAAGCATCCGGATCGTCAAAACGGGTCGGCCAGATTTTCGAGGAGATGAAAAGGTCCTCACGCTGTACGCCGCATGTACGGATCGCTTCGCCAACCTCGGCTTCATTTCCATACATGGCCGCCGAATCGATGTATCGGTAGCCGTCCCGGACGGCCCAGCGGATCGCGTTGATGATTTCTTCGCCGTGCGCGGCGTAACACCCAAAGCCATATCCCGGCATGGCCGTGCCGTCATTCAGAGACACGGGCTCCGCTATGTCGCGAATGCTCATGGCTGTTCCCCCTAAGGAAATGTTTTTTCGGAACTATCGGACAGGGAATGAAAAGAAGCAAGGGAAGGGTGCCGGCATATGAAGACGGCTGTGCGGAATGATTGCTTTTTGACGAGGAGTCCTTTAGGCAGGAAAGACATGTACCGGATCTCCCTTTTTTACCCACAGGAGTGAACAAGCATGATTGAGCGTACCCTTTCCCTGATCAAACCCGATGCCGTACAACGGAATCTGACCGGCGAAATCCTTGCCATGATCCAAGGGGCTGGCCTCAAGGTCGTGGCCCTCAAGATGATCCACATGACCAAGGCACAGGCGGAAGGGTTTTACGCCGTACACCGGGAACGTCCTTTTTTTGACAGCCTGACCGACTATATGAGCTCCGGCCCGGTGGTTTGCTCCATTCTGGAAGGTGAGGACGCCATCCATCGGTATCGTGAACTCATGGGTGCCACCAACCCGGAAAAGGCCGCTGAAGGGACGATCCGCAAGAAATACGCGGTCAGCCTCGAGGCGAACTCCGTGCACGGTTCCGACGCGCCGGAAACGGCGGCTTTCGAAACCCGGTATTTCTTCAGCGCGTTTGAAATAGTGTAGGGTTTACCTGTTCAAAAAGAACATGAAGGCCACGAGGACAACGAACAACAAAACCAGCGACGTGGTAATCATACGAGCCTCCCTTTGTGAAAAGCCCCGGTCATCCCGGGGCTTTTTCGTTACATGCCGAACCATGTGTAGCCGCTGTAGAACAGGGCGCGTCCGCAGACCTCACCCGCTACGATGAGCAGGAGGATGATTCCGGCCCTGATCCAGAGCGGGCAGGGGCAGGTTCGGCAAGCGCCCGGAAGCATCTCATTGACGCCATTACGGATGAGCAGCAGAGGGCCCAGCGCTGCGCCGAAGAGCAGGAGCGTCAAATGCCATGCCAGCAGATAGGTGGAGAACGGCGATTGCGCCAACAACAGCTGCAACGGGATCACCAGCATTTGGAGTATGAAGGCCAATACGATGAATACGGGATACCAGCCGAGCAGGAGCGCTGCCTTCTTTTCGGGATCCTTCCGGGCGGCAAGGGCGTCCATGAAGAGCAGCAGGCTGGAACCGAGCAGCAGGCTGGTGGCGAGAAAGAGCCAGTAGGTGAACAGCGAATTCCAAAAAGGAACGGTCGGGATGGTGTAAACCCGGCTCATGACATAGACAAAAGCAAGGCCGAGGATGGCGGCCAGACGGCGTGCCCATGCATTGAGCGTGATCAGCCAGAGGAGAAGCCCGGCTCCAAACAGCCCGACGAACAGGATTTCGCGGCTCAGCCACGATGTCCCCACGTTGGTGATCGTGTAAAAGCTTACCGTAGGATCGGAAAGATGTTCCAGTGAAGCCAGCGCGCCCACGCCGAGCAGGATGCAGGCGGCCCACGCCTTGGCCCGCGACGTGTCGGCGGTACGGCTGAAGAAGGACAGGATCAGCATACCCGCCGCGGCTTGGCCGAGCAGGGTGAAGATGACGAGACTCCAATAACCGTGCATGGCTAAACCTCCTCGGGGTTGCTGATGCGTTTCCCGCGCAGCCCTTCGGTGCTGCCTTGCGGTTTGGAATGACGGTTGGGAGCACAGATGAAGTGGGGACGGGTGAGTTCCGGCCCCGGAAGCGGCGCGATGGCGGCCTGTTCCCCATAACGCTTGAGCAGTTCGTCGTATTCGCCGTAATCCAGCGCGCGGCAAGGGCAGGCCGCGACGCAGGACGGGGGCAGGCCTTGCTCAAGATAGTCGCGGCAGAAGTCGCATTTGGTCATCTTCTTGCGCTCGGGGTCAAACTGCGGCGCGCCGTAGGGACAGTTCCATTCGCAGTAGCGGCACCCCACACAACGGTCCGGATCCACGGAGACGATGCCGTTCTCGTCCTTGTGCATGGCCTGCGTGGGGCAGGCTTCGGCACAGACGGGGTTCTCGCAGTGGTTGCACGACAGCGACACGTAGTAGGCGAAGACGTTTTGTTCATAGGCGTCGCCCACGGGAAGCCATTCACCGCCGGAATATTCCAGAACCCGCCGCCACAACACGCCTTTGTTCAGGTTATGCTTGTCGATGCAGGCGATCATGCAGGCCTTGCAGCCGGTGCACAGTTCCGAATTGAAGTAGAATGCAGGATTTTTGATCATGAATCGGTCCTTTTCTTCGGCCTGAGATACGGCCGCCCGGAGAAGCGGCCGTCCCTCCGGAGCGGTTACGCTTTTTCCACCTGCACGAGATTGGTGTGGTGAGGGTTCCCCTTGGCCAGGGCTGTCGGGAGAAGCTTGGTCAGCACGTTGACGCAGCCGTTGGTGTCTTCCCCGGCGGCGTTGGGCGTATGCCATGCGCCTTCGGGAAGTGACACCACGCCCGGCATGATGCGGGGCGTGATCTTGGCTTTGACGAAGGAAACGCCGCGCCCGTTGAACACCTTCACACGATCCCCGAATTCGATGCCGCGGGCTTTCGCGTCGATGGGGTTGATCCAGAGCTCTTGCGGCGCGACTTCCTGCAGCCACCAGCAGTTCCCGTAGGTCGAGTGCGTGCGCTGCTTGTAGTGGTGCCCGATGAGCTGCAGCGGCCACTCCTTGCGTTCCGGGCTGATCGCGCCTTCGGGGTTGGGGATGTACTCGGGCAGCGCGGTGATGGCCTGACCGGGCAGCAGGGTCCATGTTTCCGCCAGCTCGGCGAGGCGCGGCGAATAGATCTCGATTTTGCCCGACGGCGAGGGCAAGGGATTGGCCTCGGGATCGTCCCGGAATGCTTTATAGGCGATATGGTTTTCGGGGAAGTACCTTTTGTACACGCCCATCGTGTAGGCTTCCTCCAGCGTGGGCGGCAGTTCGGGGATGGCCTTGCGGGACTCCGCGTACAGTTTCTCCAGCCATTGGTATTGGGTACGGCCTTCCGTGAAGGCCTCCTTCACGCCGAGCTCGTTGGCAACGCCCGCGCAGATGTCATAGATGCTTTTGGCTTCGCCGAGCGGCTCAATGCACTTGTTATCGAAGATCACGTAGGCGATGTTGCTGTCGCCGTCGGAAGTCCAGTCATGCTCCTCAAGGTTCAAACAGCTTGGCAGCAGAAAGTCCGCATAACGGGCGGAAGGCGTCAGTGTCGTGTCGATGACCACGATGGTCTCGCACTTTTTGTCGTCCAGCAGGATGGGGTGCATCTGGTTGATGCCGCCGTGCTGGTTCGTCAGGCAGTTCCCCGCGTAGTTCCAGATGAATTTGATCGGCGCGATGAGCCTTTCGCGTCCCCGGATGCCTGCCGTGGTGGCGGTCATCTGCTTGTAGTCGTCGATGGCCTGATACCAGTTGAAGCAGGAGAGTTCCGTCTTCACGGGATTTTCCAGCGTGGGGAAGGTCGCCATGGGAAGCTTGTATCCCGCGTTTTCGCGCGCCCCGGTATTCCCTCCCTTGATGCCCACGTTGCCGGTGAGCACGGCGAGCATACCGATGGCGCGGGAAATGTTTTCCCCGTTGGTGGTGCGCTGCGGGCCCCAGCCCTGACAGATGAAGCACGGCCTGGCCCCGGCGATCTCGCGGGCCAGCTTCTCGATGCGGGCCGGGGGAATCCCGGTGATGCGCGAGGCCCATGCCGGAGTCTTTGGCGTCTTGTCCGGGCCTTGCCCCAGAATGTAGGACTTGTAGGACGAACCGGCTGGAGCGCCCTTGGGCAGGGATTCCTCATCATAGCCGATGGTGTATTTGGCGAGGAAGGGCTTGTCGATAAGGTCTTCAGTGATCATCACGTAGGCCAGCGCCGCGCTGAGGGCCGCGTCCGTACCCGGGCGGATGGGAATCCATTCGTCGCCCACGGACACCATGGAATCGGTATAACGCGGATCGATGATGATGACGCGGGTGTTACGGGTGAAACGGGCGTGCTGGAGCGTTTTGGCCTTGCACCCCGACATGCGCGTTTCCGAGGGGTTGTTGCCGAAGAACACGGCCAGTTCGCTGTTTTCCATGTCGGAAAGCGAGTTCCCGTCAACCCAGCTCCCGCCGTACAAATAGGGCATACCTACCGTGATCTGGCAGGTGGAGTAGTCCGAATAGTGGTTCAGGTAACCACCCACGAGATTCATGAGCCGGGCCACGGGTGTGGCGGCCGGAGGCCAGCTTTTGCCCATGGTGCTGCCGAGGGCACCCGTGCCGTAGTTGAGATAGACGGCCTCGTTGCCGTAGGTGTCTATGGTGCCGCGCAGCCTTTGTCCGATCTCCTTGAAGGCTTCCTCCCAGCTGATACGTTCGAATTTGCCTTCTCCTCTGTTGCCCACTCGGCGCAGGGGGTAGGGGATGCGCTGTTCGGCATAGATGCGCTGACGCATGGAGCGCCCGCGCGGACAAGCACGGAGCTGCTGCATACCGTAACGGTCGTCTCCGGTGTTGTCCGTCTCTACGCGGGTGATCACGCCGTCTTTGACGTGCACCCGCAGGGCGCAACGGCTGCCGCAGTTGACGTTGCAGGAGTTCCAGAGGATGCGCTCTTCCCCTGTCCCCGAGGGGGCGGGCGGTGCGGCGACGGCGCTTCCCGCATTGAGGATTTCAATGGAAAAAGGAAAGAATGCCGAAGCGAGGACGACGGCGCCGCCCTTGATCACGTCGCGCCGTTTGAGCAATGCCTGCTCGGTACAATGAGGTTTCCGCATGAGCCCTCCGCAGAAAAAGGATTCCGTTCCCGGAACGTCCCGATGGGACGGGATTCGAGGAACAGGCAGGCTTGCAGCATACCGCACAGGAAAGGCGGCTGTCAGTGATAAGTGGGGGCCGGAGGTTCACGTTATGGGACGCAAAAAGGGGAAGGCCGGAGCCTTCCCCATATGGAAACGAGCGTGCTTGAAGCGCTACTTGAAGAACTTGTCGATATACCCCTGCACGAAAACGAAGAACACGATGAACGGCAGGACATATTTGACGTACAGGCGCAGCCCCTTCGGGAACATGAGGCCCTTGCCGGTGTCCGCTTCGGCGATGAAGTTGTCCCATCCCCAGCCGCGCTTGTAACAGCAGAAGAACAGGAACACCATAGAGCCGAGGGGCAGCAGGTTGTTGCTGACGATGAAGTCTTCCAGATCGAGGATCATGGAGCCGGGGCCGAAGGGCTGGATGCCGGACAGCACGTTGAAGCCGAGGGCGCAGGGCAGGGAGAGCAGGAAGACCAGAACGAAGTTGACGGTGACCGCCTTCTTGCGGGTCCATTTGAGCACGTCGATGCCGTAGGCTACGATGTTTTCCAGCACGGCGATGATCGTGGTGAGGGCCGCGAAGCTCATGAAGACGAAGAAGAGCATGCCCCACAGCTGTCCGCCGGGCATGCTGTTGAACACGTTGGGAAGGGTGACGAACACGAGGCCGGGACCGGAGCCCGCATCGACGTCGAAGGCGAAACAGGCCGGGAAGATGATGAGGCCCGCCATGAGCGCGACGAACGTATCCAGCAGCAAGATGTGGATGGACTCGCCGGTCAGGGAGCGCTGCTTGTCGATGTAGCTGCCGAAGATGGTCATGGCGCCGATGCCGAGGCTCAGGGTGAAGAACGCCTGCCCCATGGCGGCATAGATGGGCTCCCAGATGCCGTGCTGGAACATCTTGCCGAAGTCGGGCTTCAAATAGAACAGGATGCCTTTTTCGGCCCCCGGCAGGGTGACGGAGCGGATCACCAGAAAGAGCATGACGACAAGCAGGCAACCCATCATGATTTTGGTAATGCGCTCGACGCCCCTCTGCAACCCCATGGAGCAGACGAGGAATCCGGCGACGACCGTAACGGCCATCCAGCCGACCTGATCAAAAGGATCGCCGAGCGTCCCGCCGAAGAACGCGCCGATCTGCTCGGGCGTAAGGCTCGAAAGCTGACCCGAGCCCATGTACCAGCAGTAGGACAGCATCCACCCGGTGACGGTCGTATAGAACATCATCAGCACGTAACAGCCGATGATGCCCCCGTAGCCGTACAGATGCCAGAACGTCCCCTTGGGTTCCAGCTTGCGGAACGCCAGGCCGATGCCCTGCTTGGCGGCCCGGCCCACGGAGAACTCCATCACCATAATGGGAAGGCCGAGAATGACGAGAAAAACGAGATAGATGAGGACGAAAGCCGCCCCACCGTAGGCTCCGGTGATGAAGGGGAAGCGCCAGACGTTGCCGAGGCCGATGGCGCAGCCGGCCGATAACAGCAGGAAGCCGAGGCGGCTCCCCAACTTTTCGCGTTCGATACCCTGTTCCACTGTTGTTCCTCCTTAGGGTGTGGGAGGATGAATAGGTGACTTTTGCGCCTGAGGCAAGCGGAGACTGCCCGCCGGAAAACGTGCCGATTTCTCGCGCCAAAGGGAAAGGCGATACGTTGTCGGGGATTAGGCCATGTTCTTATACCGAAGAGCAGCCGGGCCCGCTGACGACGCTGCGGCCTCCGGTTTTGGGAGTGACCTGTATCTGCGTCCCGATGCGCTCCTTCAAGGCCGCCACATGCGAAATCACGCCGATGAGCTTGCCGTCCCGGTGCAGCCCGGCCAGCGTATCCAGCGCGGTGTCCAGCGTATCCTCATCCAGCGTGCCGAACCCTTCGTCGAGGAAAAGGGAGTCCACCCGCACCGTCTTGCTGGCCATTTGCGAAAGCCCGAGGGCGAGGGCAAGGCTCACGATGAAACTCTCGCCGCCGGAAAGGTTCTTGGTGGAGCGGATTTCTCCGGCCTGATAGCCGTCGATGACGTCGAGCTCCAACGGCTGTTCCTTGTTGCGGAGAAGCAGATACCGGTCGGTCATGCGCCGTAGCTGGCGGTTGGCGTGCTCGATCATGATTTCAAACGTCAACACCTGCACGAAATTGCGGTATTTTTTCCCGTCGGCGGAGCCGATGAGATCGTGCAGATCGTTCCAGCGGCGGCACTCGCGGCGCTGCGCCTCCATCGCCGCCGTGCGCTCCTGATGCGCCAGCTTGACCATGTGGTTGTCGTGGAGCTTCTGCCTCAGGCCGCCAATGGCTTCTTGCTGGGTCTTTAGCGTGTCCCGAAGCGTTGCCAGCGTCTCGTCGAGTTCTTCCCGCGTGCGATCCGTCACCTGTTTTTCGCGCTCGGCAGCCAGTTGCGCGATACGGTCGGCCAGGCGCGCTTCCAGTTCGGCCCGTTCCGTGAGCAGCTCCTGTTCCCTTTGAGCCAGCGTGTTCCGCACCGTTTCAGTGAGGCAGGCGTCCCGGTATTCCACTTCGTCGGCGAAGCCGGTTTGTGAGAGGCGAAGCCGGAAATCCTCTTCCAGCGGCCCAATTTGTGCCTGACGTTCCGCGATCGAGCGATCGAGCGTTTCCCGTTTGCTGGTCAGCCCAGCAAAGCGCTGTTTGGCGGCATCGACGGTTTGGCGGACGCCTTCAAGCCGCTTTTCGGCTTCTTCGACGAGCCCGTTGAGCCGTTTCTCTTCCTCATCCGGGGATTTGTCCCCGAGCAGCCGCCTCCGGTCGAGCCGTAGCTTTTCCCGATCCTCCGACAGGGAGCGGGCCGCTTCCCGCTGCTTGCCCAGATCTTTCTCCATATCGAGAAGCCGGGAAGCGAGATGCCGGGACTCCAGTTCCAGCGCGCTCATTTTTTGCTGTAAGAGGTCACGCCGCTTTTCCCGGGATACCCAGCGTTCACGGCGTTCAGACAGGCTGTGGAGCAAGGCCTCCAGCCCGTCCACAGCGAGGCTTTCGATGCCGTAAGGCCGCAGCCCCTGCAAAACGGTTTGGCGCAATGCCGTGTACTGCTCCAGAAGCGAACACCGCTCGCGTTCGGTGCGCACGGCTTCCTGTTCGGCACTGTCCTTATGGTGGAGGGCGGTTTGCAGGGCCAGTTCCAGACGGTTTGCTTCGTGCCGGGCCTTCTCCCATGCCGTCATGTCGGCTTGCAGCCCGGCGTCCTCCTGTTCAGCCTGTTGCAGGATGCGTTCAGCTAGCCGCCGCTCGGTCTCCGTCGTTTCCCGCAGATTTTGGAGCGTAAGGAGCAGGGCGGCCGGAAGCGGCTGCTTTGGCGTGGCGGGGGTGATGGAGGGATGTGCCAGCGCGGCGAGGCATTCGCGCACATGCGTTTCGTGTTCGGACAGTGTGGCGGCTTCTTTTTGCAGCTGTTCCGTCACCCATTCCCGTTCACGCGACAGCCCGGCGAGATCGCCTTGGAGGGAAGCCAAACCGGTTCCGGAGCGTTTCAGTTCTTCCTTGAGCCGCGCAAGATGTTCCTCCGGCCCGGCGGGGGCGGGAACGGAAAATCCGGTGAAGGGGTGCTCCGTGGCTCCGCACAACGGGCACGGTTCCCCGTTATGGAGATGCCTCCGCGCTTCCTCAAAAGCCCGCAGGCGAGAGCATTCGGCCTGTTCGGCTTCCCGTTTCTCATATTCCGCCTCCAGACGGAGGTGCTCTTTTTCGGCGGATTGCAGGCGCTGCGTGAGTTCGGCCTCATTGCGGGCACGTTTTTCTTGCCGCTGCTCAAGTGTCTTGATTCCCAGAAAGCAGGTTTCGTATTGCCGCCGCGCCTCTTCGGTTTTGTCCAGCAGGCTGCTGCGGGTTGCCGTGTTCATGAGGCTTGCCCGCCAGTCGGCGACGCTCCGATCGCCCAAGAGTTCCGCCAGGGCCTTCCGGCGCAAGGCGACCACTTGTTCCAGACGGGCCGTTTCCCGATCCTGCCGTTCCTTGAGGGCAAGCGCGTCCATATGCGCTTTGGCCGTCTCTTGTTGCCGGGCCAACGCCGCCTCGACGGCACGTTTCTTTTCGCGGCCCGTTTCGGCCAGTTGCCGCAACTGTCCGCAGGAGTGCTGTATGGCGGACAGGTTTTCGACAAGCCCCTGATCCGCCGCCGTGCGTTGCAGGGCGGCAAGCACCTCCGTAAGGCTGGCTCGGGTGTCGGCCAATTGCGCGTTCAGGCTTTGATGGGTTGATTGCGCGGTGGTAAAGGCGTTTTCGCGCTCGGCAAGTTCCCGCTTGAGGGAGGACAGGGCCGCCTCTTTTTCAAAGAGCTTGGTGTCATATTCCCGCACGGCGCGGGTTGTCCGCAAACCTTGCTCGCGTTCCCGTTTGCCTTGTTCCAGCACTGTCCCGGCTGAGGCGAACGCCGTTTCCGTTTGCCGCAATTCAGCTTCACATACGGGCAAAGCCTCGCCGTATTCCTTTTGCTGGCGGAGATCCTGCGCCTGGGCGTTCCGGAGGGAAACGAGCCCGGCATACGCCCCGGAAAGCTCCAGCGCCCTGTTGGCGCGTTCCAGCTTGCGGCGTTCCGGCTGAAACGCTTCGAGCCGTTCCGCAAGCTGTTTCTTGCGGTTTTCCAGCATGGCCAGTTCAGCCTGAAGGGTACGGATGCCCTCCAGCCAGAGCAGGGCCTGTTGCGTCCGGTCGGACTGCCGCGCCGCTTCGGAAGCCTGTTCGATCAATGATGCCAGATCCGCATGGAGGCGCTGTTCTTCCGCTTCTTCAAGGAGGTGGATGCCCGCCAGCTCCGCTTCCAGCGTTTCGAGTCTGTCGCGTTCGAGCACGACCCGCGCGTGTACGCGTTTGGATACATCCGAATAGATTTCCGTCCCCGTGAGCTGTTCCAGAATGGGCGCGCGCTGATCGGGCGGCGCTTGCAGGAACGCGGCGAACCCTCCCTGCGCAAGGAGCATGGAGCGCGTGAAGCGTTCGAAGTCCATCCCTGTGGCTTCCTCCACTTTGTCGGCCACGCCTTGAACATTGCTTTCGAGGATCTGACCCGAAACGGCATCGGAAAGTTCGCGGCGCGGGGCCTGCAATTCCCCGGAGGCTTTTTTCCTCGCCCGCCACTGGCGCCAGTGGCAGCGGAACGTTCCCGAGCGGGTTTCGAAGGTGACTTCGGCAAAACATTCCCCGGTCTGGCGGGACATGATTTCGTTTTCGCTTTTGGTGACGTGGCGCAAGCGCGGCGTGCGTCCGTACAGGGCAAGGCACACGGCGTCGAGGATGGTCGTCTTGCCCGCACCCGTGGGGCCGGTGATGACGAAAATGCCGTCCGACAAAAAAGCCGGATGCGTAAGATCAATGGCCCATTCCCCGGCAAGGGAATTGAGGTTCTTGAAGCGGATCTGGAGAATGCGCATGGTGTTTCCGTTAGGCGTGAGGGTCTTCTTCGAGGAATGAGGCGACGGTTTCCCTGTAGGCCAGACGGAGATCCGGCCTTTGCTCGTCGGGCACGCCGTGGGCGGCGAGACAGCGCTCAAACACCTCGTATACGTCCAGGGTGTCCAGCGTGTCGGCATCGTCATCCCGCTCTAGGGCGCGTTCCATGATCCGGGCGTTCTTGATGCGCAGGACTTCCATGTCCGCTCCCGCCGTAAGCGCTTCGACCCGGTCGCGGAGATCGCTGATGAGTTCGCTGCCCGTATAGATGATTTCGAGCCACGGGTGCCCGCCCCCGGCGGCGATGGCTTTCAGCCGGGATTCGATGGCCTCCCATGCCCCTTCAATGCGTTCCAGCTCCTGAAAAACAGGAACGGGCAGGCACTCCACGGATGCCTGACGGCCCGCGAAATCCACGAGGCAGACGCTCTTGGCGCCGCGTTCCCCGAAGCCCATGGGCACGGGGGAACCGCTGTAGCGCCGGGTTTCGGAGCCGCCGATTTTTTGTGGGATATGCAGATGCCCGAGGGCGAGATAGTCGATGTTGTCCGGGAAGCAGTCGGCGGTCACTTGTGCGAGCGACCCGACATAGAGTTGTCGCACGCCGTCGCCGTCGGCGGTCTGGCCGCCCGACGCGAAGAGGTGCCCGGTTGCGAGAATGGGGAGATCCGGCCGCGTCCGGTACGTTTCGGCCTGCGCGCTGATGGCGGCGTAGTGGCGGCGGATACCGTCGATGAGGTTCCGCTCCTTGTCTTCAATGCTTTCGCCGGGCTCGACCACTCGGATGTCCCGATCCCGAAGATAAGGGACGGCGCAGACGATGAGCTCGGGCTCACCGTCCGGGCCGTCGAGCCGAAGGATCTCGTGTCCGGGGTCGTCCGAGATCGAGCCTACGACATGGACGTTGAGGGCGCGCAGGAGCTCTTTCGGCGCGGTCAGGAAGGAGGGCGAGTCATGATTGCCCGCCACCACGACGATATGGCGGCAGAAAGGCATGACCCGGCAGAGGAAGCGGTAATACAGCTCTTGCGCACGGTTGCTTGGGGCACTGGTATCGAACACGTCTCCGGCGACGATCAGTACGTCAACGTGCCGGTCGCGGACTGTATCCGCCAGCCAGTCGAGGAAGGCGGAAAAGGTTTCGTAGCGCCTGCGCCCGTAGAGGGTGCGCCCGATATGCCAGTCGGACGTATGCAGTATTCGTAATGATGTTGTTTTCATATCGAAGGCTCCGTAGCCGGCCTCCGTCAGAGGCCGGTTTCTACAGATAGCCTGTGAGCACGGGGCGGGCAAGCCCCCCTTACTTGGCCGAAGGGGCGGGAACCTTGGGAGCGGCGATGTCGCTAGTCTGTTCCTGCTTTGCCGGATGCCGCTTCTGATACTCCTTCCAGCCCCAATAGCCGCCTCCGGCGAGCAGTGCGGCGAGGCAGACGACGCCGAGCGCCACGGCCCATTTTTTCCAGCGGCTCTGTTTGCGGAAGGGATCGTCAAAGGAGCGGCTGGCATTGGGAGGCAAGGCCGCCGCGTCGGTCAGGCAGGATCCGAGCATGAAATTGATGGGGATTTGGCTGTTCACCGCCCATCCCGAGGCATCAAGGACAGGACCGAGCGTCCTGCGCCGCAGCTTCAGCCACGCGAGGAACATGGAGGGGCCGGATATGCACAGGAAGATCCCCACGAATAGCAGGGGGAACTGCCACCATGCCAGAGAGAACAACGCCGCCGCGATGCTGGCGAGCGCCGTGCCGATGGCGCCGAGGGCGAGCCCGATAGCCGCGAAGATCCCCATGCTCCGCCCGATGTCGAACGGCTTGGCTTCCTTCTGGGCATCCGCGGTCAGTTTATCAATGGATTTGGAGGCGTCGGACATGAGCGCTGAATCTTTGGACGACGCGAGCTTTTCGAGCTGGTCGGTGATCATGCGCCCGAACCGTTTGTAAGGCGCGAACATGGCTGTACGGATACTGATGGGGTTATCCACCAGCTTGACCAAAACGGCTTCCCAGCTCTGGCCTTGCGTGTCCACAAAAACGCCGTGCCGCCCCGGTATCAGCAGGTTGGAGTCACCCGCCGTAACCGCAGCGACGATATTCATCTTTTGGCCCGTGTCGAGGCGTGAGCACTCGCAATAGGCAAGGCAGAGATGGCTCGGCTGGGCCTGTGCCGCGTGGTTGGTGATGTCGTCCACGCGCAGGCAGAGATTGCAACCTCTGCCGTCGATGAACAGCGTGCCGATCTGAAAGGTCGTAGGCCGTGAAAGGGCGTAGAAGTCGCAGAAGGAAACGAAGTTCATCAACAGCCGGTGCAGGTGGTGATGGTAGAGGACGAGGCGCTCCACGTCCGTGAGCGTTTTGAGGTGGCCCGCCGCGTCTTCGTCCTGTTGCGTCAGCGCCTCGAAACGGGACGGGAGGTCGCTGGAGAGCAGTTCTCCAAGCCGTTCCATGCCGAGTTTTTCCACGCCGTTTTCGGGCTTGCGGGCAACCAGTTCCGCATACGGGGCGAAACGCGTTTTGATGGTCTGCCATTTATCGGAGGTCAGCTCGTCCCGTACGCCGAGGAGAGGAACGGCAATCGTATCTTTCAGAGCGATGATCTGATCGCGCCATGCGGGGTTGAGGCCTTTTTCAAGAGGAAGCGGCTGATCCGCCGCGATATGCGCGAGGGGCAGTTCGCGCATGGCCTCGTCATCCGTGTTGAGGGCGTGATCGACAAGCTGGGCAAAAATCGTTTCCGGGGCATTGAGCGCATCCGAGGCCCGAACGTCAAAGGCGACAAGCTGACAGCGCGTGAAGTAGTCATCGATTTTGGGTCGTACGGACTGGAAAATCTGGAAGGCCGTGTCCGTACCGGAACCAAGCGGAAACGTGTCCGCATAGGCCGCAAGTTCGTCGAACCACGCCTTGTAATCCTGTATGTTGCGCATGAACGTTTGGGCCAGTTCGAGCGTGGCGCCTTGCTGGCCTCCGGCGTCGGTTGCTCCGCCCGTCGTTGCGACGATGTCTTCGATGAAGCGGTTCATATCGGGATCGAAGGAAGGGTGCGGCGTCATCACGCCGTCGCCGTTGAATGCGGTCTGTGTAGCCGCGTCAATGGCTTCCGCTACATCCTCCTGCGTGAGAGCCCCCTCTTTTCCACCTTGCGTGAGGATACGGCTTGCTGTGGAATAAAGCAGGCGGCCTTCATCCGTATCCTGCCTGATTTCCTCAAGGGCCAACTCCGGACGGCTTTCGGCCAGCAGCGCCGGATCGCTGAGGCGGTCCACAGTCCAGCGAACGGCGTCGAGAACCTCTTGAATGCGGATGCGCCCGTCCTTGTCGGCGTCAAGCAGTTCCAGCGTCCGTGCGTCGAACTGGAGCTTGTCGATAGGGCAACTGAGCGCGACCCAGAGTTTGGGGTCAAGCTCGTTGAGGTGCAGCAGTTCTTCAGGCGTCCGCAAGGTCACCTGATCCAGACCGCCGATCCTGTGAAACTTCCAATTGAAGGCCGCATGATTGGGCATGGCGTTCTCCTCTAAGCATGGTGTTCTTTTGGCTGTAGCCCGGATCGGGGATGTTTCAAATGAAAATATGCGGGGGGTGGCGTACGGACCGTAGCCTTTTGCGCGAAGAAGACGTACAAACGGGAGACCTCGCCTCAGTGGAGAGGTTTTTCCCTGAAAAGGCGTAACAGAAACCTAAAGGATATGACAATGCCGAAGTTGCAAGCGGCGCGAGTGACGCAATGCGGGCTGGATTTCGCGGTGGTGCTGGTCGACCCCAAGCTGTTTATGAATCCCAGCGAACTGGAAGCGTTTTCGGAACGCGCCCAAGCGCTCTTTCCCGGCGTTCCGGTGGCGATGCTGAGTTACGACGATCTCAAGGTGACCCGTTATCATGGCCCCGATGATGTTGTAGCCTTCCTCAAGCAGGTGCGTGTGGTCAGCCTGCCGTGGGTTGAGTACACCATCGGTGAATAAATCGAAGGGACCGAAGCGATTCGGTCCCTTTCCGTTACGGCGCAAGCAGGCGGAGCGGGGCGGAAACCACAATATCCAGAATGTTGAGGACTCCGCTGCCGATGCTGTTGAAGACATTGGCTAAAATGCCGGTAGCGTTGAAACTGCGCTGCGGCGCGTCAAGGCTGCCGTAGTAGCGCACTGGAATTTCCGGGATACCGGGCCCGGTTACGTTCAAGGCGTAGTTGAGCGTTTTGCTGATGAGATTGATGCTGCCTTGGCCTCGGACGGACAGGCCGCCGGAGAGGTTGAGATCGCGTGTGGTCAGGATTCCCTTGGAAAGCGCCCCGGAAGCGCTCAGGGAACTGAAACGGCTCATAGGGCCGGGTTTCTTCGCATCCAATTCCCCGTTCCGGATAACGAAATTGAGGGTGCCGCTCAGGGCGGCGGGGATATCCGCGCCGGAGCGGAGCAGGCCGGAAACGTCCGCGTCAAGGCTTCCCGTGCCGGACAGCAGTTGCTCCTGCCCCCGTTCCTTGCACAGCGTCAGGACGTTGACGGCGCTCAGCGTATACCGCAATCGCGCGAGCAGCCCTCCCGCAGTGCCCTCCGCGCGCAATCCGGCCCCCGCCGTTCCCCCAGCGACACGGGCCTTGATGGGGTCGGCCGTGAGCACACCGTTTTTGATGGTCACGGGAACGGTCAGGTTTTCATGCGGAATGCGGGCGATGACCAGACGTTCCACACTGAGATCCCCATCCAGCTGCACTTTTCTGAGCCATTCGGTCTGCCACGGTGTACTCGGTTGTGCGTATTTGGAAGACGCGGGCAGATAGTCCCCCAGACGCAATGTCCCAAGCCGGAGCTTGGCGGTCCAGTGCGGAGGAGTTCCTTTGGTGCCTTCGATTTGGCCGGCAAGGCGGGTATCATCGACGCGCCCTTCAAGCTCTGAAAGGCGCAGTATGGACTCGTCCGCCCGGATTTTTGCTTTGATCTGCGCCTGCCTGAGCGCCTGTTGGGGAAGGCTGGAGGGCAACATGCCCCATTGGGCGAGGAGGGCACGGAGGTTTCCCGTGGAAACGGACAACGAAGCGTCCCATGCCGGATTGGCATCCAGACGGGTTCCGCTTACGGAACCGGTGAACGAGGCGGAGGCGTCTTTCGTGAGAAGCTGCCCAGAGAGCTCTTTAGCCTCCAGCGTGTTGGCTTGCGTATTGAGGGACAGTTTGCCTGAAGCCTGCCCGCCGATGCCGTTGGCTGAGAGCTTGCCTGAAGCGGAAACGGCGTCGGCGAAAAGATTGAAAGGACCGCTCGTTGGGAACTGGAGCGCACCCGTCAGGTCGAGCGAACTCTGCCCGGCCGGCGTCGTCAGGCTGCCTTGCCATTTCCCGGTGTAGGCATAACGCGGCTGCGTTCCCTGCGTCCGGCTTCCCGCCCCCTGAAAAGCGACGCGCAATTGAGAGAAGGCGAGATTTTTTTCTTTTTTGGCCCGAGAAAGCGACAGATTGCCTTTCTCGATAAGCGCTTCCCCCTTGCCTTTCAGCGAGGAGAGGAAAGCGGCGGGCGAAGTCGGCCGTGCCGTAAAACTGGCCGAACCTGTCAATGTGCCTTTCAGAACGGGATAGCCCGCTACAGGGCTGAACAGGCTGTCGACGTTGACGCCGCTGGCCGTGAGATTCAGGGCCATGACGTCGCCGGGGATGAGATCGCCTTGTGCCGATCCGCCGTACAGTGAGCCGCAGCGGATGGCGACTTTGGTCTGTTCCGTTCTACTGGCCGGATCGGGCGTAATACGGACGGAAACGCCGTTGGCCGCCCACTTCCACAATGTGGCGCGGGCGGCTTCCAAATGGATGTCATAGCCCACCGCCGTGTTGGAATCGTCTCCTCCGAGAAGCGGCGGCACTTTGTAGGACGGCGCGGAAACCGCCTTGTTTTCCACTTCGGGGAATACCCGGTTCAATGGGGCGTCTTTGGTCGCAAGGTGCAGCGCAATGACGGGATTGGAAAAATCGTTGACGCCTCCGCCTCCCGTAAAGACGGTATTCAGCGTCGTCGCGGTGACGGAAGAGGCGACGAGTTTTTGCGGGGTCAGCTCAAAAGGAAGCGTTCCCGAGATGTTATCCAAGGCGACTTGCACGCCCGGCGGGAGATCCCGCGCAAAGCCGAACCAGCGGGGAAGGCTGAGGTGCTTGAGAGCGAGCGTCCCCCGCAGCGTCGGCACATAATCCGCGCCGAAGATCAGCCGTCCGTCCAACGTGGCCTGATCCCCTTCGACTTTGAGGCTGGCCCCCTTGATGGCGATCTGCGGGAGAGGGGCACCCTGAAAGAGGGAGCCCAAAGGGGCTTCCGTCGTGAACGGAAGCAGGACATGGACGGGAACGGATTGGCGTTTCAGTGAAAAAGTGCCGTCAAGGGAGGCCACGCCGTCAATGGCGAGCGTGCCTTGAGTGGTGCGGGCCGCCACACCGAGGACAAACCGGGGGCTGCCCTCGCCAAAGGAAAGTGGCATGGCGCAAGTGGCTTTGAAGCGGAGCATGGCCGCGGCATCAGCCGGGAACGCATATTCCAGATCGGATATTTCCAGATCAACGTTGCTGAGGGATTGGATTGGGGTGGCTTGCCCGTCCTTTTCCGGCGGCGTGTTTCCGTACCATTCCATTTTGCCCACCGAGAGCGAGAGCTCACCGGGTTCTCCGTTTCCCGGAACGGTGGCGCTTCCGGAAATGCCGGACATCCGCCACTGAGAGTGAATCCCGGACTTGTTCGCGCCGGGAAGGAGAGAGGCGATGGTTCCGTCTTCGAGATCGATATCCATTTCAGCAAGTTGCGGTGGTATGGAGAATCGCGGCTGTTGCGTCGCGTCCGGCGTCGTTCCGGTTAGCGGCTCAAGCAGCAGCGTGGGCTTGAGAAGACGGACTCCGGCGATGCGCGTTTCTCCGTGGAACAGGGCCCAGAAATCAGGATAGACGGTCCCTTCGTCCACGAACAGCGTCATTGCCGGGGTACGGATGGTCAGGCCGGAAACGCTGGCCGCCGGACGCGGAAAGAGGGAGAGCGAAGCTTGATCCGCCGACAAGACAAACCCGGCTTCAGGAGCGGAAAAGCGGGCGGACAGCGAGCGGGCGAGCCCAACGGGATCTTGATTGAACGTATAGATGAAGAAGCCGAGCGCAAGGACGAGCGCCCAGAAAAGGGGGAGCAAAACATAAAGGAGGATGGAGGTGGAACGCTTCATGTCTGTAGCTGTTTGTAATCAAGGCGTTTGAGATCGAGGTATACCAGTACGCCTCGGACAGGCCGGGGCGCAGCCTTGGAAATGAGGCGCATATAGCGTTGGAGCTGGATTTCGTGCGCTGGAGTTGGCGCTCCCGTTTTGTATTCGACCACGGTAATCCGTTTCCCGTCGTCGACCACAAGGTCGGAGCGGTACAATTCGCCGGATTCGTCAACGATCTCCTGCTCGGGCGTCCCGTATCGCAGCCATTCCCCGGCCTCGGGCAGGGCCGCGTACCATGCCAGCATTTCCACGATCTCGTGTTCGACCGTTTCGGGGTCACGGATCGGGAGCGGGAACGTGCGCAAGCCCTGCTTGAAGGCTTGGCGGGCATCCTCTTCCGGGTGCCCCGTCAGTTGCCCCGCCGTTTGCAGGCAAGCCAGACAGTGGTGCGCGAACGTGCCGCGGCGTTTTTGGGTAAACGAAAATTCTTCCAGCGGATTTCGGAAGATGCGCAAACGCGGCAGCCAGTGCATGGGACGCCAGCGTTCGTTGCTTTGTCCTGCCGGGATGCTTTCCGGTTCGATCAGTACCAGCTCTTCGGCAACAGCCTTGCCATCCCGCATCGTTTTGGGCTCCCGAGCCTGTTCGGCGGGGCGGACGAAAGGAGGCGCACCTGTCTCAAACGTTTCTTCAGTCATGGGAAGCGCGCCGAGAAGCACGTTCAGGCCGCTTCCGAGCCCCGATGCATTGCGGCTGGAGGACGTTTCCGTCAGGAAGGCGTGCAGCTCCTCTTCCGCCCGCGTCCACGCCACATAAAGCAGGTGCAGCGCTTCACGGGCGTTGTCCGCAATGGCCTTGTAGTGTGCGTAGCCGGAGGCCGGGCTGCGCGGAGCAAGCACCGTCAGCCCGTCCACATGCGTCTCCACGGCAGGGCTGTCCACCCGTTGGGAAAAGTTGTGCCACGGCACGATGACGACGGGGAATTGCAGCCCCTTCGATTTGTGCATGGTCATGACCCGCACGGCGTCGAGGGTTTCCGGCATGGGGGCTTTTTCCTGCTGCCCGTGCTTGTTCCAATAGTCGAGGAACGAGGATAACGAACCGTATCCTTGTCCTTCCGCGACGTGAATGATTTCCAGAAAGCGGCGGACAAAGGCGGCCTCATCGGGATAGCGGCTCCATATGTCGAGGCGCCCCAATGCTTCGCGGGTGACGTCATAGGGCGTGAGCAGCCCCGCGTCGGCATGGAAAGGCGCGATCCACTTCCTCCAGATGTCGGGGAAATCTTCACGGAAGGCCATGAACAGCGGCATGTTGCGGCGCTCCGACGTCCGGCGGGCGGCGGCCCAGTCTTCCAGCGCCTGTTCGCTCAGAGGGATAAGCGGCAACAGCATCTGACGGCCGGAAAGGAATGTCCAGAATGCCAGATCGTTACGCGGGGAATCGAGGAACGTCAGGAGCGCCGTGATCTGTTCCACCAGAGGATGCTCGGCGAGCAGGAAGCTGTTGTCGGTGACGACGGGGATCCCTTCCTCCATGAGCCATCCGGCGACCTGTGCGGCCTTCCCGTTGGAGCGCACCAGCACGGTGACGTCCCCCCACGGACGGCGTGAGACGACCTCCTGAACGCATCCCAGCAGACGCTCGCGGACTTCTTCGTCCAGATCTTCGCTCTTGTCGCCGTAGACGCGCTGGAGACGCAGGAAACCTTCGGCCTTGTCGGGCGCGACGTTCTGTTCGGAACCGGCAAAGCCTTCTTTGAGCAGCAGGGCCCCTTCCTTAAGAATGGCTGCTAGGAGGGGGGACGGCGTGTCTTTGGGGAGCATGGCGGACAGCACGGCTTTAGCCGTGGCTGTTTCGGAAAGCTGGCGGAACAGGGTGTTGTTGGTTTCGACGATGGCCCGGCAGCTCCTCCAGTTGGTGGGGAGGATGTCGACGCGCGGTTCGGGCGCGACGGCGCACAGTTCCGCATCGGAGCGGACCTCGTCAAATAGCGTAGCGTCGCCGCCGCGCCAGCCGTAGATAGCTTGTTTGACGTCGCCCACCCATGTGAGCGAACCGCCGCGAGAAAGGGCTTCCAATACAAGGGGATGGATGGCTTCCCACTGTTCGCGGCTGGTATCCTGGAATTCGTCAACGAGGATGTGGGTCAGGCTCGTCCCCAAGCGGCAAAACGCTTCGGGAACGCCATAGTCGCCCGACAGCACCTGACGGGCCAGACGGGGGACGAAGGCGGCGGGAACGGCCCCTTCGCGCTTGAGGAAGTCGGGAACCTGACCGGAGAGTTCCCGCGCCAGTTCCACAAACGGCATGACCGTCTGGGCCCGGCGGAGCAGCACGCCGTCCTCGTCCCATTTCCGGATGATGTCCCGCATGGCGTCGAAAGCCCGTTCCGCGTCGGGCGACGCCTTGCCTTTGGATGCCTTGTTCAGGCAGTCGTCCAGACAGGCTTTGCGCAGCATGGCGGAGTTTGGCGGCAGGTTCGCCGGGGCGGCCTTTCGGCACGTCTCAAGGGCTCTGGCCAGATGCGCGGAGCAGGAAAGTTTTTCTTCGGCAAGCAGGTGATGCAATTGCTCCACGGCATCGCGCAGATCGCGGGTCATGGCTCCCAGGCGTTCCGTAATTTCAGAGGGATGCGCGAGTGTGACGGATTGCGTCCCCATGATCGGAAGAAGCAGTTCCATGACCCGTTCGCGCAGTGTTTCTCCGGCGAGAAAACCGCGCTGCGGGGAATGGAAAAAAACGTTCCGACATGCTTCCTCCAGCAGGGAGTGAAGCCGTTCGTCACGCCGCGACTGTTCCAGCAGGTTGTCCAGAAGCGGCGCGATGGCCTCATCCGTGGCGAATACGGGCTCGAAGTCGGGAGGCAGATCCAGCTCCAGCGCGGTCAGCCTGACGATAAGATGCAGGAGGCTGTCGATGGTGCGGACGTTGAGAGCCCCATAGCGGCGGAGGATGATCCCCACCCATCTCCGGGCCTGCTCGCGCGTCCATCCGGGGGCGGGCTTGTCCGTACCGAGGGCGGTATCCTTAAGGCGCCCGATGATCCGTTCCTGCATTTCGGCGGCGGCGCGGTTCGTGAAGGTGACGGCAAGGATTTCGGGCCAGCCGTGCGGTCCGGAATGGACGGCGCTGCACCCGGAAAACGAACCGCCGCCAGCTTCCGCGGCACCCGAAAGGTGCTTCAGGAAGCTGGTGGTCAGTTCATAGGTCTTGCCCGAACCCGCCGAAGCGCGGATCTGCCTGAGCTGTGGATCGTGTGAGGGCATGGAGGACACGGAATGTTACGCTTTTTCGCCTTCGGGCAACATACCGGTCAATTCGCCCTGTCCGGTCGATTCGAGCACGGCACGCCACAGCCCCGAACGGATGTCGAGCTTGCGGCGTTTTTTGGTGACGAGGTCCAGCGGGATATGGACGTAGCGGTCCATGATCTTGGCAACGACCATTTCGGTCCTGCCCGCCATGGCGGCATGGACGGCGTGCTGACCGAGGAAACCGCAATAGACCCGGTCGTTGGCGTTGGCCGGGACGGAACGGATGATGTAGCTTGGGTCGATGTATTTGATGCTGATGGGCATTTTCCCGTGGAAATAGTCGACGATGGACGTCCTCAGCAGGCTCCCCACGTCGGACAGCACGGGATTCCCGGAGGCGTCGCGGGCCTCGTTCTGCTGGAGGAGGTGCTGGCCTGCGCCTTCAGCCGCGATGATGACGGCGTGCCCGCGCAGTTTGAGGCGCCGTTCCAGCGCGGGGAGCAAGCCGCCGTCGCCGTGCAACTGGAACGGCGCTTCGGGGATGAGCACGAAGTTGGCCTCACGCAGAGCGAGGGCGGACTGCGCCGCGATGAATCCGGACTCGCGGCCCATGAGCTTGACGATGCCGATGCCGTTGGGCGTGCCCACGGCTTCCACATGCGCGCAGCCGATGGCTTCGGTGGCCTTGTCCACGGCGGTGTCGAAACCAAATGACTGCGGCACGAAATTGATGTCGTTGTCGATGGTCTTGGGGATGCCGATGATGGAAATGCGGATGTTGCGCTGGCGTACTTCCTTGGCGATGGCGGAGGCGGCCTTCATGGAGCCGTCGCCGCCGATGACGAAGAGGACGCTCACGTTGAGCCGTTCGAGCGCATCGACGATTTCGGAAGGTTCCTGCGGCCCCCTGGAGGAGCCGAGGAGCGTTCCGCCGAACTGGTAAATATGCTCGACGCTGGCCGGCGTCAGCTCCATCACGTTGTGGCTGTAGGAGGGGATGAAACCTTCGAGCCCGTAACGGATGCCCAGAACGGAAGGCGTGTTGTAGGCGTGGTAGGCTTCAAGGACAATGGCCCGGATCACGTCGTTGAGGCCGGGGCAAAGGCCGCCGCAGGTGACGATGGCGCATTTGGTTTTGCCGGGATCGAAATACAGATCCTGACGCGGCCCCGCTTCTTCAAAAAGCAGGGTCTGATGGGTATCGATGTCCTCATCGTATTCGTGGCTCAGGCTCAGCATCACCTTTCCGGTATTGATCATGTTCCCGTAAGGAAGCGGAGAGGGGATTTTGGCCTGGCCGAGCGTGGCGATGGGGATTTCGCGGACCGGGATGCTGTATTCCGATGTCATGGCTATTCTCCGGACGGATTTTTTTCGAGATGCTGGCGGGCGAAGCAGCTTGTCAGGATGCCGCCCGCCTGCGCCACATTGAGCGAATCGAATGTCCGCAGCATGGGGATGTGCAGGAGATGGTGGCAGCGTTTGGCAACCTGCGGGCGTATGCCGTGTTCTTCATTGCCGAGGACGAGCAGGGCGGGGGTATGCAGGCGGGTGGTGAAGGCGTCGAGGCTGCCTTCGCCGAACGCGGCCCCGTAGATGAGGAATCCCGCGTCCCGTGCCTCGTCCAGCGCCCGGGCGATGTTCATGACCTTGGCGACCGGAAGGCGTTCCAGCGCTCCGGCTGCGGCGCGGCGCGCCCCGGCCCCCAGAAAGGTGCCGTTGTGGCGGGGTATGACCAGCCCGGCCCCGCCCATCGCGTACAACGTGCGGGCGAGGGTTCCGGCGTTGCCGGGGTCCTGCACCTGATCAAGCACAAGGATGAGCGGCAGGGGAGCGTCCGTAGCGTCCGTGAGCAGATCGGCGAACTCGGTGAAACCGGCCTCGAAAAGCCGGGCGACGACGCCTTGATGCCCGGCGGGGCAAAGCCGATCGAGGCTTTGGGCATCCGCAAGCGTAAAACGGACTTTGGCGGTACGGCACAGGTCGAGGATGCGATCCGTATCTTGCGAACGTTTGCCCTTGCGGACAAGAACGGCGTCGATGCGTTCCGGTTCCCGTTCCAGGAGTTCCAAAACCGGCTTGACGCCGGAGAGGACGGCTTGTTCTTCTTTGGAATCGGAACAGGAAGCATTTTCAAGAGATGCGTCCTGTTCAAAAGCCTTCGGGGCGGAACGGAACCCCTTGCGTGGGGAGGTATTTTTCTCTGTAATCATGAGATCCTTAAAGGTTGTCACGTCTCGGAGGATTGCCAAGCTCGGCCTCGTCGAGTAGACTGGATATGGATTTATGCCCCCGGAATGGCCCGGGGTAACATCACGAGGTGAGTAGAGTGTATCGTGTTGTCCTTCCCGCGTCTATGTTTCTCCGCAGGGCAATCGGAATGCGCTTGAACGGCGTTTTGCCGTCCTGTGTGGCTTTTCGCCCTTCCGGCGTTTTGGGGGTGCTGCTGTTGTGCGTCCTCGTTGCGCTGACCGGCTGCAGCTCCAAAAATATCACGAGCAAAGGCCCCTTTGTATTGCAGGAGCCCTCCAAAGGGTATCCTTCGGTGCCTTCCTCTTCGGGACAGAAAACGGGAACGGTCTATTTGCCTTCCGACGACGGCAGGCCGCTGACGAAAGCCGAACAGGAAGCGTTCCTGTCCGAAGGGGAAATCGACAGGAATCTGCCGCAGGAAGAGCTTGGGGACGTTCTGCTCCATTTCAAATATCTGGTGCATAAGGATCGTTATACCGTCGAGAAGAACCTCGAGCGCGCGCAGCTGTATATGCCGTTTATTTACGAGACGCTGCGTTCAAGGGGATTGCCGCGCGAACTGGCGTATGTCGCGTTTATCGAGAGCGGATACAACCCGATGGCGACTTCGAGCAGCGGGGCCGCGGGAATGTGGCAATTCATTTCGAGCACGGGCAAGCATTACGGCATGGAGCAGGACTGGTGGATGGATGAGCGCCGCGATCCGTACCAGTCCACGCGGGCGGCGGCGGATTATCTCGACAAGCTTTATAAGATGTTCAACGACTGGCATCTGGCGGTTACGGCCTACAACGCGGGGGAAGGAAAGATCCAGCGCGGGCTCGCCGCTACCGGCGCCAAGACGTTCTTTGAGTTGCGCCGCAAGAACGAGCAGATTTACAGTGTCCGGGATCGCCTGTCCGATGAGAACAAGCAGTATCTCCCCAAGTTTTTGGCTGTCTGCAAAATAGTGCGCAATCTGGATAAATTAGGGTTTTCCTGCGCGACGTTCGCAAGTTCGTCGCAGATTGCGGAAGTCAGGGCCAAACCGGGGACGGACCTCATGCTGTTCTCCAAGAGCATCGGCATGAGCTGGGAGGAGTTTTCGGCGCACAACCCGGCGTATCAGCGCTATGTGAGCCACCCCTCGCGCTCTACCAAGATTTATGTGCCCCGCGCGATGGCTGGCAAGGCGCAGGCCCTGCTTTTCAAGCTGCCTCCGGCAAACAGCGGCAAGAGCTATGCCGGGCTGCGGGATTATAAGATTTCGCGTGGCGACACGATGGCGAGCATATCCCGGAAGACCGGCGTTCCGGTGGCGGAACTCCGGCGTATCAATCAGGTCAGCGAACCTTTGCGTGCTGGCCGTGTGTTGAAGATCCCCGGAACCAACCGGACGGGCGTCGATCCTCGCGCGTTGGCATCCGTGCGGGAAGTTCCGTCGGCAAAGGGGACGTCCGTTGCGTCCGCCGGGCGTCAAGTGACCCCTTCGCGCACGGTTTCCGCTTCCGCGCCGGTGCGTGAGAAAGTCGTATCAACCGCTTCCGCCGCATCGCACGAAGTGAAGCAGGGGGATACCATGTACTCCATTGCGAAGCGGTACGGCGTGACGCAGGAAGCGATCCTCGCCGCAAACGGCATGAAAAATCATAATATTAGCCTTGGCCAGCAGTTGCGGATTCCCGGCAAGGGAGCGGCGGTGGCGTCTCAGTCCGCTAAAAAGCCTCCCGTAGCCTCTTCGGTTCGCCCTGTGGTTGCCTCTGTTTCCAGCGTTCCCGTTTCCCGCCCCGTGGCCGAGGCTAAGGCCACGAATAAGATCGTCCAGTATACGGTTCAAAATGGTGATACCCTCTGGGCCATTGCCCGCAAGTTCAACGTCTCTCCGGTTGAATTGCTTTCGCTGAACAACATGAGCCGGAATACGGCCCTGCGCCCCGGCGACACGGTCCGCGTGGCGGTCAACTAGACAGGTGCGTGCCGTAAGATCCTTTGCCTGCTTCGGTCAAAGCGTACCGCGGTTTTTCCGGGCATGGCGCGGCGTCATCGCGCTGGCCGTCCTGCTGATCGGAGCGGGGTTGGCCTTGCGCTGGCTGGCGCCTCAGGCTGAAACCGTCACGCGCTGGATAGATGTCTATATGCCGAGCGGTTACATGGGGGGCTTTCTCTATGTCTGCTCGGTGGCGGGGTTGATTTGCCTCGCCGTCCCCCGCCAGCTGCTGAGTTTCGCCGGGGGGTATGCATTCGGCCCGCTATGCGGGGCTGTGTTCGCAACGCTCGGCGTGACGCTTGGCTGTGTGCTGGCATTCGGCATGGCCCGGTACTGCGGGCGTTCCTTCGTTGAGCGGAGGTACGGGGACAAGGCTGCCGCATTCAATCGTTACGCGGTCCAGCGCCCCTTCATTCTTGCCATCCTGATCCGCCTGTTTCCGTCCGGGAATAACTTGGTGTTCAGTCTGCTTGCCGGGGTCAGCCGCATCCCGGCATGGCCTTTTTTTCTGGGGTCGTGCCTCGGGTATATCCCTCAAAATCTGCTGTTTGCCATGATCGGAAGCGGGATGCGCGTAGATGAAAGATGGAGGATCGGGCTCAGCGCGTTATTGTTTGCCGCCTCCTGTGCTCTGGGATGGTGGCTTTACAAGCGCTTTGCCGCCGCGTACCCGATGGGGGCACGGAATGAACATTGAGCGTCTTGCAATGAAAAGGACATGATATGAAAGGATTGGAACTTTCGAGGGCCTATTGGGAAAAGTGCGCGCTGCCGCTGTTCCGGCGGGAACTGCCCGCGTTTTTGGAACGCGCCGCTGTCGGCCTTGTCGGAGAAGGCTCCGAATGCTTTGGTTTTGATGATGAAATTTCCCAAGACCATGATTGGGGGCCGGGATTTTGTCTATGGTTGCCTGAAGGCGAGTGGGCGGAATGGCAGGACGCCGTGGAAGCCTTGCTTGCCCGCTTGCCCGATACGTATGAGGGGTTCTCTGCTCGTATGGCGCCCGCCAAGCGTATGGGACGGGTCGGGCCTTTGTCCATTGAGGGCTTCTATGGCCGGTTCATCGGGATGCCGCAGCCTCCTCAGACGTGGAAACAGTGGCGGCTCGTGCCCGAGCAGTTCCTCGCGGTAAGCACGAACGGCGCTGTGTTCAGTGATCGGCTTGGGGCTTTCACGGCTTTCCGTGAAGCGCTGTTGGGCTTCTATCCGGAAGATGTCCGCCTCAAAAAGATTGCAGCCCGGTGCATGGGCATGGCGCAGGCCGGTCAATACAACTTGCTCCGGTCGTTGAAGCGGGGAGAGACGGCAACGGCCATGCTTGCCGCCGCGCGTTTTTCGGAACAGGCCGTTTCAATGACGTTTCTTTTGAATAAGCGGTACATGCCGTTTTACAAATGGGCGCACCGCGGCGTTGAACAGTTGCCGATCCTCGGCAGGGAAACGGCTGCGTGCGTAACGGCATTGGCCGGGCTGGATTGGCGTCTTGGCCCCCGTGTCGAGGCGGTAGCCGGGGATATTGTGGAATCGTTGTGCCGTGATGTGGCTGGGCGGCTGCGCTCGGACGGTTTGTCCGATGCCGACGGCGATTGGCTGGTGGATCATGGGCCGTCCGTTCAGGCACGCATCGAAACGCCGGAACTGCAGAGGATGTCCGTTATGCTGGAATAGCTTTCCCAGCGGATCGCATGAAAGGAAGGGGCCCAACGGCCCCTTTTATCATCATTGCGCTGCGGATTGTTTCACTGCGTTGCGGCACAGGTTCAGGTTGTTGCGGCAGGTAACGGCCTCCGGGCTGTCGGAAAGCCCGAGGCTCTCATAGCAGGAGAGCGCTTCCTCAAGCGTCTGGGCGGCTTTCTCCCACTGCGCATCCCCGGCCAGCGCCGCGCCGCAGTTGCCGAGCGAGAAGGCCGTTTCCGGATGGATGCCCAGGATTTCTTTACGGATGGACACGGCTTCCTGATGGTACAGGACTCCCTGACGGGTTTCGCCCCGCTCCTCGCAAATGCGGCCGAGATTGTTCAGGCAGGTGGAAACGCCGAAACAGCGGCGGCCTTCCTTGGCTTCCCACAGATGCAACGCCATTTTCAGGTTCGCTTCGGCGGCGTCATATTTTTTGGCGGTGTACTGATGGGAGGAAAGGTTCAGCAGTGCGTCGGCGATGCGCAGATCGTCGGCGGGCAGGTTTTGCTTAAGAATGTCGAGCGCCCGTTCGCCGAGCGTTGCGGCCTCTTCACATTCTCCCCGCTCAGAACGGAGCCGGGCGAGGTTTTGCAGCCCGCCCGCCACATGGATGTGGTTCGGCCCGAACAATTCCTCAAGAAAGCGCAGTGATTCGCGGAAGAACGTTTCGGCCTCTTCCAGCCGTCCTTGAATGTGCAGACAACGCCCGAGGCCGTCCAGAACCAGAACCCGGCCTCCTGCGGGCAGATCGGGTTTCAGCAGATCCCGGTAGATTTTTTCCGCGGCAAGAGCCTTGCCTTCCGCAAAAAACATCCGGGCCTCATTCAAGCGTCGCTGAAAATGTTCGTCAAGCTGCATAGGGCTCTCCCTCTGGAATGAATGCCGAAGAGGCGGCGCGTGTGCCGCCCGACCGGGACAGTCGCCCTGCCCGCGGGTGCGGGCAGGATCGGACAATGGAGAGTGTAGGTCATTTCGCCTCAAAAGGCTACCGAGGGCTTAGCTGGAAGTGCCGCTTTCCAGAATGGAAACGATGGAGAACAGGGTGAAGCAGATCCCGCCAAGGCCGACCATGACCCGGGCCGGGACCATGTAGGCGGGGTTGATCGTCGCCGCCTCGAAGAGGAAGGCCGCGATGAACAGGCAGGTCAGAGCCGTCAGCACCGGGATGAGGGGAATGCGCTTGGCGAGGGGATAGGGATGCCGCCACACCAGCGCCAACAGGAGGACCTTGCTCAGGATGCTGTAGCAGACGATGCCGAGGCCGATAAGGACGAATCCGGGGGCGATGGTGACCGGGCTGTACTGGAAAATCAGCAGGTAAAGACCCCAAAGGATGTCGATGGTGCCCATGATGATGACCAGCCACGGCCAGAAGCGGCGATCCGCTTCGGAGTAGGTATTTTGGATCTGGCGCACGACGCTGGCGACGAGGGCGACGAGGCTTGCGCAGACCAGCCCTATGCCCGCCAAAACGTGTCCTGCCACAACGTTCGGCGTTTCGTCGGATCTGACGATATCGATTCCCCAGACGATGCCGATCAGAGCGCAGATGATGGGGATGGCGAACAAAAGGGCGACCATGCCGCCGCTGAACGCTTGATCGGGGTGGTGTCCGGGCCCGGCCTTGGAGTTGCTCGGGATGAGAATGAACTTGGTGGAGGATAAGGCTACGGTGGACACGCAGCATGTGATCAGCCCAAGGCCGAAGACGACATGCCCGGCGACGAAATGTTCGGCCCCTGTGCCGGAACGGACGAAGATCAAGCCTCCGATGATGCCGATGGCCGCGGCCACATACCCGATAAGGGGCAGGGCGACCTTGAAGGCCGCGCTGTAGGTATGGATGAGCTGGCGGATGATGGTCGCTGCCGTTGTAAACAGCGCTACGCAGATGATGCTCAGGAAGAGTACGACATGCCCGGCGACGTACGTGTTGGCGTCGCTGCCCATATCCCAGATGTACCAGCCATAGCCAAGGCAGATGGCGCCCATGGCCAGAGGGATGATCCTGAAGAGAACGCTGATCCAGTAATTCATGGCTTGCTCCTTTGCGGGTGGAATGTATGAACAGAGCCAAGCACACAGGATTTATGAATACCATTATAAATTAAATGGGTTAGATGTATTAAAACCGGGGTTCCATGCGTTGGCTCCCGGTGTTTCCGTTCGGAATATCAGCTTTTCAGTTTAAGGGGGCTGGTCATTTCGGCGTTCCCACGGTAGAGCTGTGTCCCATGATGCGCTTTATCCAAAATCACGTTTCGTTGTCCGTACGGGCAGGGCTGGCGCTCTTCGGTGCCGTGCTCCTTTGGAGCAGTTCTTTTATAGCGCTCAAGATCGCGGTATCGGCGTTTGATCCGATGGTCATGGTCTTTGGCCGCATGTTGAGCTCCCTGGTGGCGCTGATGCTTTTGCGGGTGACCGTCTGGCGGCGTGCCGAGGCCCCTATGCTGCTGGACAGGCGGGTGACGCGCCGGGAGTGGAAGTACATTGTGCTGCTGGCGCTGTGCGAGCCCTGCTTCTATTTCGTGTTTGAGGGGTACGCCATGATCTACACGACCGCGTCTCAGGCCGGGATGGTCGTCGCGGCGTTGCCTTTGGCGGTCGTGGTCGCGGCGTGGCTGCTGCTCGGCGAACGTCCGCACCGGCGCGTCTGGATCGGGTTTGTGCTGGCCGTCGTCGGGGTCGTCTGGCTGAGCGCTGGATCCGAAGCCACGGAAAGCGCGCCGAACCCGATTTTCGGCAACTTTCTTGAAGTATTGGCCATGCTGTGCGGCGCTCTTTATGTAGTGTGCGCCAAGCAGCTTTCTTCCCGGTGTTCGCCGGTCTTGATCACGACCATGCAGTCGCTGATCGGCCTTCTTTTTTTCCTGTGCCTGCTGCCGCTTCCCGCGGTCAAACTTCCGGACAGTTTCCCCTTGTTGCCCACGTTGGCCATCCTCTATCTGGGCGTCGGCGTGACCATGCTTTCTTTCTTGCTGTACAATTTCGCCGTCCGTTCCGTGCCCGCCTCGCGCACCGGGGCCTTTCTCAATCTTGTGCCCGTGTTGACGTTGTTCATGGGGATGGTTTTCCTCGACGAGCGGTTGACCGCAGGGCAATGGGCCGCTTCCGCGCTGGTGTTCGGGGGCGTGATCCTCAGCCAGTGGAAAACGGCGCAGTCGGAGGAAAAGGCAGATTCGTCGGCAACGGCTTCCCTTTCGGAAGGTGCGGAATGAAAGAAAGAGAGCGTTTGCCGGAGCTTCTTGTCCCCGCCGGAGGCCGGGAGCAGTTGGAATCCGCCATCCTCTATGGGGCTGATGCCGTATACATGGGAGGGCCGGAACTGAGCCTGCGGACCGCTTGCGAAGGCTTTTCGGGTGAGGAGCTGGGGCTTGCCGTAGCTGACGCGCATACCGCCGGAGTGCGGGTGTATTATTGCCTCAACGCCATGCCGTATGACGCGCAATTGCCCGCCGTGGAAGCCGTGTTGGAGCGTTTGCCCGGGATGGGCGTGGACGGCCTCATTGCCGCTGATCCCGGCGTGATCTGGCTGGCGAAGAAACATTGCCCGTCAGTGCCGCTGCATTTGTCCACACAAGCCCATTCCGTAAACGGCGCCGCTGTGGCGTTCTGGCGCGAGGCCGGGGTGGAGCGGATCAATCTGGCCCGGGAACTGGGTTTCAAACAGATCCGAGCACTGGCGGAAGCGTTTCCCGGTGTGGACTTCGAAGTATTCGTGCACGGAGCCATGTGTTTGGCCCTGTCCGGGCATTGCCTGCTGTCGGCGTGGGTGAACAACCGCCCCGCCAACCAAGGGCGGTGTACGCAGCCGTGCCGTTTCGAGTACCGCGGCCTGTCCTTGCTGGTGGAGGAGCAAAAGCGCTCGGGCGAAGCCCTGTGGGAGATCCGCGAGGGCGAAGCGTTCAGCGGTTTTTGGGCCCCGCAGGACTTGTGCCTGTTGCGGTACGTGGGATGCCTGGCTGACTTGGGGGTACGGGCGCTGAAACTGGAAGGTCGCACTAAAAGCGGCGGGTACGTCGCGCAGATTGCGGACGTATACCGTACGGCGCTGGATCGGCACGCGCGCCGCGAAGCGGGAGGTCCCGACTGCGGAAAGGTGGAGATTTCCACGGCGGCGTTGCTCGAAGAATTGTTTCATACGGCGTCACGCCCTCTGTCCACGGGCTTTTTCCTTCCCCGCAGAAGGGTGGAGGCTCCCCCGGCCGGTTTGCTCCCCCGGCCCGTGGTGGCGCGGCTTGCGGAACCGGAGGGCGACGGCTGGAGGGTGCAGGTGCGTTCCCCGTGGTCATCGGATCGTGAAGCGTCCGTTCTCGTGCCGGGGATGCGGCGTCCGGCACTTCTCCCCGGCGCGTATCAGCTTGAAAACCACAGGGGAGAGCGCGTGGATCTCCTGCACCCCGGCATGGAGGGCGTGCTGCATTGCGAAATCGACGGCCTCGGAAAGGGGCTGTACGTGAGGGCGTAGGCGAGTATTTCCACTCTGAAAGGTGGATTCTTCCCAAGGCAATCTGTGCCGGAAAGGGCTGTAGAGCGAGATTGGGTAAGCCCAAAAGTCCTTGGAAAGGGAGAGATGGGCTCCGCGCTCGTAGATTTGGGGAAGGGGAGCGCGTTTCTCCAGAGTTCCCCTTCCAACGTTTCTAGGCTGTTTCAGAGCCCATCCATTCTACTGTTCCAGTTTCGCCCACGTGAGTTCGTGCTTGTTGCAGGACAGGTGCATAAGCCTCGAGCCAGGGATGGCCGCGAATTTCGCTGCGGTGGCGTGGTCCGTCTCGGCCTGGAATTTGAGGGTGCACACGAAGTTGCGGCAGCTCCCCAGCTCGATCCAGCGGCAGATAACCTCATACAGCTTGTCAGGGTAGCAGATCATGTCCGAGAACAGCCAGTCCACGGCTCCGGCATGGCGGGGATCAAGGGCGAAACCGCTGCCGATGCAGTGGCTCACGCCGGGCATGTGATCCACCTGCGGGGCGAGTGGGGCTTTGTCGATGCTGAAAACCTGCGCGCCGAGGCTGGCGAGCACCCATGTCCAGCCGCCGGGGGCCGAACCCAGATCAAGGCACAGATCGCCGGGGCCGGGGCGTTTGGGCAGCAGGGTGAAGGATTCCCAGAGTTTGAGGTAGGCCCGGCTTGGCGGATCGATCTTGTTTTCATGGAACTGCACCACGCCGTCGGGGAACGGCGACGAGCACCGGGCCGAAGCGAGGATGAGGTTGGGCTCCCACAGTGTCCATGAGCCGAGCGGGGCCGTGGGCGCGGCTTCGCCGAAATGACGCGGCTTTTCGGAGACGTGGGGGAGTTTCTCCTGGATGAGGGAGGCCCGGCGATGGTTTTCCTCGGAATGCAGATGCCAGTTCCGCTGGATGGCGGTGAGCTTGCGTGCGCCGTCTCCGATGGATTCGATGGGCAGGAAAACGGGCGTTTCCCATGTGTTTTGAGCCCAGGCTGCGGGGCGGGGCGCGCCCTTGGCGAGCACGAGCCTCCCCCGGACTTCAATGACCTCGTCTCCAAGTTCGGTAAGAAGATCTTCGAGAAAACCCTTCGCGGCAAGATATGCGGTAAAGGGAACCGTAACGGGGGATGCGTTTCCAGAAATGGAGGCGTCGGCGGATATTTTTTTCATAAAGAGAAGAAATGACCTCTGAGGGACAAAATCGGCTGGAATGTTTATGCCTTGCAAAGGCGGTGCCGAGTCTCTATACTCCACCTTTGTTTTATCCACAATCCGCGAATGGGGATTTCCCGCCAGACATAAGGAAACTCACATGCCTCATAAAGGCCCGCACATTTCCATTGCTCCTGATTTTGTCGTCAACCGCATTCTCCGCATCAATCTCGAAGACTTTGCCGACTGGCCGGAATCCGTGCGGCATCTGGCTACCGAAATCGCGGAAGAGTTGTTCCTTGTTGCATACAACCCCTTCGTGGATTCAGCCACGGTCAAGGCGAGTGTGAAGGAACGCTTCGATCGGGAAGTGTTTGCCCTGGCGCACCATTATGCGAACACCATAGGCGAAGGCATCACCCTGTTCTGGAGCGGGCATGAGGCTGAAGTCGCCTTCCGCAAGGAACTGGTCGAGCGCCTGGGCGCCTTCCTGCCGCCCGACGCTATCGTCACCCGTCCGAGCGCGCTGGTGGCCTGCGCCACGGACGCCACCGACTTGCGCATGGAACTTCCGCTCATGGTCGTGGAGCCCGCCAACGCGGAACAGGTGAGCGAACTGGTCAAGCTGGCCAATGAATTGAAGTTCGCGCTGATCCCGCGCGGCGGAGCGTCCGGGCTGACCGGCGGTTCGGTGCCCATGCGGCGGCGTTCCGTCATCGTCCGCACGACCCGGTTCACAAAGATGTCGCCGGTGGATCATGAAAACATGAGCGTAACGCTGGATGCCGGGGTGATCACGCAGGCGGCCATCGACGCCGTGGCGAAGGAAGGGTTCCTCTTTACCGTCGATCCGGCTTCAAAGACCGCTTCGACCATCGGCGGGAACGTTGCGGAAAACTCCGGCGGCCCGTTCGCCTTCGAATACGGGACGACGCTGGACAACCTGCTTTCGTGGCGCATGGTGACGCCGACCGGCGAGATCATCAGCATTGAGCGCAAAAACCATCCCCGCCACAAGATTTTGCCTGACGAAGTGGCCGTGTTTGAGGTCAAGGACATCAGCGGCGGCGTGCGGAGCGTCGTGGAGCTGCACGGTTCCGAAATCCGTCTGCCGGGCCTCGGCAAGGACGTCACCAACAAGGCGCTCGGCGGCCTTCCGGGTATGCAGAAGGAAGGCGTGGACGGCATCATCACCGATGCGACCTTCATCGTGCACAAGAAACCCGCGCAGTCTCGGGTCATGGTATTGGAATTTTACGGACGCTCCATGCATCAGGCCGCCGTGGTCATCGGCCAGATCGTGGATCTGCGCAACCGCATCCGCGAGGAAGGCGATTACGCCCGTCTGTCGGCGCTGGAAGAGTTCAACGCCAAGTATGTGCGCGCCATCGAGTACCAGAAGAAGTCGGACAAGCACGAAGGGATTCCCATTTCCGTCATCATCATTCAGGTGGACGGCGACGAGCCGTACCTGCTGGAGAAGTGCGTTCAGGAAATCGTGGATATCGTGGCCCCGCACGACAACGTGGCGCTCCTCGTGGCGAAGGATGAGAAGGAAGCCGAACTTTTCTGGGAAGATCGCCACCGTCTTTCCGCCATCGCCCGCCGGACGTCCGGATTCAAGATCAACGAGGACGTGGTCATTCCCATGCAGCGCATCCCGGATTTCGCGCTGTTCCTCGAACAGCTCAATCTGGAATGCTCGGCTACCGCATACCGCCAGGCGTTGCAGGAGCTGGGGCGTCTGCCCGGCATGGCGCTGGAGGACAAGGATCTCAACCGCGAATTCGTCAATGTGACCCGCGTGGCGCAGGGCGGCGTCCCTTCCTCCGAGCTTTCCGACGAGGAAATGGAAGAACGCGCGGTGGAATTCCTCCGGCTCATGGCCGAGCGTTATGACCGCCTTGCCCCCAAGATCAAAAAAATCAGCGACAATATGCTTGTCGGCCGCGTTGTGGTGGCGAGCCACATGCACGCGGGCGACGGGAACTGTCACGTCAATATCCCCGTCAACTCCAATGACCTGCACATGCTTGAAATCGCGGAAGAAGCCGCCATGCGGGTCATGGCCGAGGCGCAGGAAATGGGCGGGGCCGTTTCCGGTGAGCACGGCATCGGCATTACCAAGATCGCCTTCCTCGGGAAGGACAAGATGGACGCCATCCGGGAGTTCAAGAACCGGGTGGATCCGCGCGACGTATTCAACCCCGCCAAGCTCACGCAGCGTGAACTTCCCGTGCGTCCGTTCACCTTCTCCTTCAACCGCCTGATCGAAGACATCCGTCAGAGCGGCCTGCCGGATAAGGACCGGCTCATCAGCCTGCTTGCCTCCGTGCAGATGTGCACCCGCTGCGGCAAATGCAAGCAGGTGTGCCCGATGATGTACCCGGAATGCTCCTACCATTTCCATCCTCGGAACAAGAACATGGTGCTTGGGGCGATCATCGAAGCCATCTACTATTCGCAGATCAACAAGGGGCGGCCCGATCCGTCCATCCTTGCCGAACTGCGGGCCATGATGGAGCACTGCACGGGATGCGGCCGTTGTACGTCCGTTTGTCCCGTGAAGATCCCCTCCGCCGATGTGGCGTTGCAGCTCCGCGCCTTCCTTGATGAAGAAGGCGCGGGCGGGCATCCCCTTAAAAGTAAAGTACTGAATTGGCTGGTGCGGGATCCCGCGCACCGTATCCCCCAGGCTGTCAAGGCGGCGGCGCTGGGCCAGAGGATGCAGAACAGGATTATCGGCGTTGTGCCGCAGGCCATCAAGAAGCGTTTGTATAACCCGCTGTTTTCAGGTAAAGGTCCGGAACCGGGGTATAGGAACCTGTATGAGGCGCTGCATCTGGAACGCGGGAACATCTTTGTGCCCCGCTCCGGGGACGGTGCCCCGGTGCAGGAGAATACGGCGCTTAAAGAAGCGGTGTTGTATTTTCCCGGTTGCGGGGGAAGCCTGCTTTCCCGCACTATCGGCTTGTCAGCCTTGGGGCTGTTGCTGCGGACGGGCGTCGCTGTTATCCTGCCCGAAGCGCATTTGTGCTGTGGCTACCCGTTGCTGTCTTCGGGGGCCGACGCACAGTTCGCCTCCAACATGGCACGGAACAAAAAGGCTTTGCAGGCGACCATCGCTTGCGCGACCAAGCGTGGCTTCCGGGTGACGCACATTGTCACGGCATGTGGTTCGTGCCGTGAAGGTATCGAACGCCTTGAGCCGTCGACGTTGCTTGGTGAAGGGGGAGGGGAACTCGTGCATCTCGACGTGATGCAGTTTGTGCAGGGCCGGATGGACGCCAACCCCGATCTGTTCAAAGGTAACGTTCTGTATCATGCCTCCTGCCATCCCGAATGGGTCGGCGTCCACAAGGTAAAGGGCGTGCAGAAGCAGGCTGGCGCCATTGCCCGGCTGACCGGCGCGGCGATTGAAGTCTCGCCGGGGTGCTGCGGCGAATCGGGTATGGGGGCCATAGCGTCTCCGCTGGTGTACAATACGCTGCGCAAGCGGAAGATGGACGTTCTGGAAGCGGCTTTGGCCGACTATCCGGCGCAGAGCCCCATTCTCGTGGGATGCCCTTCCTGCAAGGTGGGCATTACGCGGAGCCTGATGGCCATGCATGAGCGCAGGCCCGTGCTGCATACGGTGGAATGGCTGGCGACGCTGTTGTTCCGCGAGCGGTGGGGCGAAAAATGGATTCGGGTTTTTCGGCGCCGGATTGCGCCCAGTGCGGATGCGCAGGGCGTGCGGATTGTCGAATTGGATGGATGACCTCCCTTCGGAGGTTCCGGACGCGGCAGGACAAGGGGGCTCGTTCGGGACAGGTGCGATGGGGTAGCTCGGATTTGGTGATTTGAAACAAGGAGTGCCTTACACATGCCAACCACGATCCTGCATAAGGAATCGTTGATTCCTGGTCGAACGAGTAAACTGGTGCTGGATGCGCCGCAGATTGCCGCCACGGCGAAACCGGGGCACTTTGTCATGCTGCGCGTCAACGAGCAGGGGGAGCGCTTCCCTCTGACCATCGCTGATACGGATCCGGAAAAGGGAACGATCACCATCGTTTATCTGGTGATGGGCAAATCGACGATGATGCTGGAAGCGCTTTCCGAAGGCGACAGTATTCTTGACGTCGCCGGCCCGCTCGGGAAAGCCACGCATATCGTCAAGGGCGACAGCGTGATCTGTGTCGGTGGCGGCACGGGCATCGCCGCGATGCACCATATCGCCAAGGGCCACCACAAGGCCGGCAACTACGTGATCGCCATCATCGGCGCGCGCAGCAAGGATTTGCTCCTGTTTGAGAACGAACTGAAATCCTTCTGTGACGAAGTGCTCATTTCGACGGATGACGGAAGCTATGGGCACAAGGGGTTTGTGACCGATCTGCTGAAGGACCGCCTTGAAAAAGACAAGAAGGTTCAGGAAGTCGTTGCCGTGGGTCCGGTGCCTATGATGCAAGCCGTAGCGGGCACGACGCTGCCCTTCGGCGTGGCCACGACCGTCAGCTTGAACTCGCTTATGGTGGACGGCATCGGGATGTGCGGCGCGTGCCGCGTGACAGTTGACGGGGAAACCAAGTTTACCTGTGTCGACGGCCCGGAATTTGATGGGCACAAAGTGGACTTCGCCGAACTGCGTCAGCGTTTGTCCGCCTTCCGGTCTCAGGAAAAGCAATCCATCGAACATCACGAGCACAGGTGCAGCTGCCATGACAAACACTGAGAATGTGAAGAAACCCGCCAAGACGCCCCGCGTCGACATGCCCTGCCAGCCCGCTGCTGTGCGGGCGCACAACTTCAAGGAAGTCGCACTCGGCTACTCGTTGGAACAGGCGCAGCTTGAGGCCAGCCGTTGCCTCCAGTGCAAAAACCCGCGCTGCCGTCAGGGGTGTCCGGTTGAAGTCCGTATTCCCGAATTCATCGCTCAGGTCGTCAAGGGTGACATAGCGGAAGCCTACCGTATCCTGAAGAGCACCAACAGCCTTCCCGCCGTGTGCGGCCGTGTGTGCCCGCAGGAAAACCAGTGTGAAGGCAAGTGCATCCTGGGCGTCAAGGGCGAGCCGGTGGCTATTGGCCGTCTGGAACGCTTTGTCGCCGACAATGCCATGCATGATCCATGCGTGGGCGTGTCCGATAACGACGCTTGCGCCGTCACCAATCCGGATTTGAAGGTTGCCTGTATCGGCTCCGGCCCGTCTTCCATCACTGTCGCGGGATACCTCGCCGCGCGCGGGATCAAGGTAACGGTGTTTGAAGCGCTCCATGAAGCGGGCGGGGTGCTTATCTACGGCATCCCGGCCTTCCGTCTGCCCAAGGATGTCGTGGCTGCGGAACTTGATGGCCTGCGCCAGAACAACGTGGAGTTCCGTACCAACTGGGTCGGCGGCCGGACGGTTTCCGTTCAGCAGTTGTTCGATGAGGGCTACAAGGCCGTGTTCATCGGCGTGGGGGCGGGTCTGCCTCAATTCCTCGGTATTCCCGGAGAAAACCTCATCGGCGTGTTTTCCGCCAATGAGTACCTGACCCGCGTGAACCTCGGGCGCGCCTATGATTTCCCCAATTTCGACACGCCGACCTATCCCGGCAAGCATGTGACGGTATTTGGCGCCGGGAACGTGGCGATGGACGCCGCGCGTACGGCTCTGCGCCTCGGGGCGGAAAGTTCCACAATCATTTATCGCCGCTCGCGCGCTGAAATGCCCGCGCGTCATGAAGAGATCGAACACGCGGAAGAGGAAGGCGTGAAGCTTTTCGAGCTGGTGGGGCCGTTGCACTTCAACGCCAGCGAGAGCGGCGTTCTGAAGTCCGTGACCTTGCAGCGTATGGCGCTTGGTGAGCCCGATGCCTCCGGACGTCGCCGTCCTATGCCGATTGAAGGGGAGGTTTTTGAGCACGAGACGGATCTCGCGGTTGTAGCCGTGGGGACTCGCTCCAACCCGATCCTGCTTGAAGCGACGCCTGGACTCGAACTCAACAAGCGCGGCTACATCGTCGTCAATGAAGAGACGGGCGAAACGTCCATTCCGAACGTCTTCGCTGGCGGCGATATTGTGACTGGTGCGGCCACGGTTATTTTGGCCATGGGAGCCGGGCGCAAGGCCGCTCAGGAGATCGCCAAGCGTCTGCTCGGCTGATGTCTTTTCACGAGCCGTATTGTAAAGGGAAGGTTTCGGCCTTCCCTTTTTCTGTTTATTCTGTCAATCGGTTCAGGAAACAGGAGAAATCGGAGTGTACTCCTGAAAAGCGGAGAAGCGATATTGCTCTATACTTGACAAAGAATTTCAATATCATTATTTCTTTTACTAACGAATGTGCAGCTGCACATCTCCTTGAGAAGGATTGGAGGCAACTCGATGGATATACAGCTTGTTATCGTGAGCCTTATTGTTTTGGCTGCGGTGGGGTATATGGTCTGGCGCGCAAAGAAAGCTCGAAAGGGTCAGTGCTCTTGCGGATGTGGCGGTTGCGGAAAGAGCTGCAAGCCGAAGACGCTTTAAACCGTCCAAAGGAATATATTATTGGGGGGATACGCTCTGATAAAAATGTAATGAACGCTTATCGCTTCGTATAGGGCTATCCTATTTCCCAGTGCGTGGCGCTGTGCAGAAGAGATTTTGGCGAAAATGCAAAAACGCCCTGTAACAACGATCTGTTGCAGGGCGTTTTTGTTGTGTAAGGCGGCGTCTCCTCCGTCCTTTCTCATGATTTCCTCTTTGGAATCGCGTCACCGCAAGGGCAATCCGTGCCAGAAAAACTGTGAACAGACTTCGATAAGCACACATTGGGGGAAAGGGAGGATTGGGGCGCATAAACAGGTTTGGGGAAGGAGAACTTTTCTCCAGAAAAATTCTCCTTCCCCATCTCATGCTTTCAAAGCTAGTCCGCTTTAACGTTCGGCCCCGGCGGCATCAAGCCGATCGGTAATGGTGTTTTTGATCCACTTGGGATCCAGCCAGTCAAGCGGCTGTACCTGGATGCCGTGCATGAGGATGCCGAAGTGCAGATGATCGCCGCCCGCAAGGCCGGTTGTACCGGTAAGTCCGATGATGTCTCCCTTTTTTACCGTAGCGCCGACGTTCGTCTGGATTTCACTCATATGGGAGTAGAGGGACTGCAAGCCAAGCCCGTGGTCGATGATGACGAGGTTGCCGAAAATACCGAGGGGCTCCGCAAAAACGACCTTGCCGTCATTCGCTGCGGGAATCGGCGCGTGGGCCACGGAAGCGAGATCCTGTCCCATATGCGTCTGCTCGTCGATTTTCGTCCCATTGTGCATATACGTACGCTGATCGCCAAAAGACGCTTTGGAGGCCGACCCCGGCAGGCGCTTGAAAGCGCCGCTCCACAACATGGTGGGCGAGGTATTTTTACCGATTTCCAACAAGGTTTTCTCATTGGAAATGCGCACTTCGTTGTTGATCCTCACATACCGTTCAAGGTTTGAGATGTCATCAGGAACCAGTTCCTTAAAAACATCCTCTTTGCTGTTCAGGAAATTGTCGCTGATATTGAGGGTATCCTTGCGGAAATTTCGTTCCCCGGCGTTGACGAGGACCCTGTTCCGGGATTCGTTCCCGGCAAGATCCCGGGTGAGCAGTTCCGGCGTAAATTTTCCTTTTGGGGTGTCCAGCGGGAAGGGGAAGAAGCAGTAGTACAGGCCGTTCGGCTGAAGGAAGGCCGGGAAGAACTGCTCGCCAAGCTGGACGCCGGTCATGCTGGCGTCTTCCGAAACGCTGTAGGCTATGGCTGTCACGCTGCCGCGGCGCAGGGCGGGGACCGTCGTTTTAATGCGGACCTTGGGCGGCTGCGTGTCCAATTGCATATTCCACTTGCGCGTGGTCCCGTTCCCCTTGCCGAAGCTCATGAGGGAATTGTCCCGCGCCGTGATTTCCAGTTCAAAGGCACCGTCCCGCAGGCCCGCGTTCTTGAGGTTGAACGAAGTCGTTTGAACGGGGGCCGGCTCGCTGAATACTTTATCGAGAATAACCAGAGACTGATTATTGCGGTGGATGGTGACGACAACGGAGCGGACCCCGGATTTGGCGTCCGCAAGTTTGAGAGTGATCTCCTGCGTCGGCGAGATCCGCCCGGTATCGGGCGTCATGGTGACTTCAGGCCCGTCAAGGTCGTCCAGAAAGAGATAAATGCAAAAACCTAAGGCAGCTAGAATGAGCGTTACAAAGCCATAGCTGATGGTATTACGAATGATGCGACCCATTTTTTTTCCTTAAAGCGCGCTCGGTGATGAAGGGGGCTCCAGCGGTTTGATGTAATGGAAGATCAGGCGTCGTGCAGCAGCGCGATGGCCAGACGCAGGAAATCTGCTTCGGTAATGATGCCAACGAGTTTGTTGTCCCCATCGAGGACGGGCAAACAGCCGTACTTGTTCCGGTAGAGGATCTCCGCCGCTTCCCGGAGAAGGGTATCGGGCGCAACGGTCCTGACGTCGGTTTGCATGATGTCGCCGACCAAAATAGAGGATTCGATTTCTTCTTGCTCTTCCCGGTTGATTTCCGCAAGATGTGATACCGCATAGCCGAGGAGATCCCGGTGCGTGAGCAGGCCGACGAAACGGTCTCCATCTTCAGTCACGGGAATGTGGCGGATCTTGGCAAGCTGCATAAGGGAACGCACGTCTTGAAGGGTGTCCGTACGTCGAAGCGTAAACACTCTGCTCGTCATCAGGTCACTGACATAAATCATATTTGTTCTCCATAAAAAGGTGCAGCATGGTCCGGCAGAATGGTGAGGATTCGTCGAAGCGCGAATCAAGGGGCCGTGCAAAATACCTGTTTGAGGCGATGGCGGGAGCTTGCATTCTTACGCAAGACGGTCATACTGTAAGAAAGCATTTTCGCACAGGGAAAGCGTCTAGGCAAGTGTCGGCCAACGCCTTCCGGTATGCTTTTGGAAGCCGTTCGGCGGATACTCACAGTATTTTTTACTGGAACATTCATGACAGAACTTGGACAGCACAGGATTTTTCCCGACTTCAAACGCCAGCGCGCACGGATGGTCAAACTGCTTGAAGAGCAGGGCATCACGGATGAGGCTGTTCTTGCAGCTATGCGGACGGTCCGGCGTCATCTTTTTGTTCCCGAAGCCCTGCAGGGGAGGGCTTATGAGGATCACGCCCTGCCTATCGGGTTTGGGCAGACAATTTCACAGCCATACATCGTCGCGTTCATGTCACAGCTGCTTGAAGCGAAACCGGGGATGAAAGTGCTTGAAATCGGTACGGGATCCGGATATCAGGCGGCGGTGCTGCGTGAAATGGGGCTTGAAGTGTTTACGATAGAGCGTGTGCGGGAATTGTACGAGGCCGCACGGGAGCTTTTCCCGGAAGGAAGCCCGGGGATCCGCATGAAGCTCAGCGATGGGACCTTGGGCTGGCGTGTCCAGGCCCCTTTTGATCGCATCATCGTGACGGCGGGCGGGCCGAATTTACCGCTGCCGCTTCTTGAGCAGTTGGCCGATCCCGGGATCATGGCTATCCCGGTGGGGCGGGCGCGCAGGGAGCAGAAGTTGCTCCGCGTATCCAAGCGTGAGGGCAGGGTAACGGCAAGGGCTTTCGGCAATGTCGCCTTTGTTGATCTTGTTGGGGATCATGGCTGGTAAGGTTTCTTTTCCCTGCCTTTTGTGGCAAACCGGGAAGGTCCTTTTAGGGGACTAACGCTTTTCAGGAGTCTTTTCATGTCGTCATGTTCCAATCAGGCCCCGCAGGGGCAGGCTACGATCCCCATGACCGCGGCCATGCAGAACAAAGTACTTACGCAAAATCTGAAGGATGTGCGCCACAAGCTGTTCGTCATGAGCGGCAAGGGGGGCGTGGGCAAGAGCTCCGTAACGGTCAATCTTGCCACTGCTCTGGCTTCGCGCGGCTTTACGGTCGGCATCCTTGATGTGGATATTCATGGGCCGAGCGTGCCCCGCCTGCTGGGTGCTTCCGCGTCCGTCATGGCTGACGAAAACGGCAAAATGCTGCCCGTTCCCTGCGGTGAGCGCATGTCGCTTATTTCCATGGATTCCTTCCTGAAGGATAAGGACACGGCGATCCTCTGGCGCGGCCCCAAGAAAACGGGGGCCATCAGACAGTTTTTGACCGACGTACAGTGGGGGGCTTTGGACTATCTGGTCATCGATTCCCCTCCCGGCACGGGTGATGAACATCTGACCGTGCTGGATGCCATCCCCGACGCTGGGTGTATCGTCGTGACCACGCCGCAGGAGATTTCCCTTGCCGATGTTCGCAAAGCGCTCGATTTCCTCAAGCAAGTACAGGCCCCTGTCCTCGGCATCGTCGAGAACATGAGCGGGTTGAGCTGTCCGCACTGCGGGAAGGAAATCGATCTGTTCAAGAAGGGCGGTGGGGAGCAGCTTGCGAAGCAATATGAACTTCCGTTCCTTGGCGCCATTCCGTTGGATCCCGCTACGGTCATCGCTGCGGATCGGGGCGTGCCGGTTGTCTCCCTGACGGAAAACTCCCCGGCGCGCCAGGGGTTCATGGCCCTTGCGGACGCCGTTATCGCCGCGACCGAGGCCGAATAGGGACTTCCGCACCCGATATGTTGCAAGGCGGATCAGGTCGCTCTGTCAGCCTGATCCGTCTGTTTTTATATTGCCTTGAACATGGGATAGTTATCCGAAGCAAAACCGCTGAGGCGGAGAATTCTGCTCTTTGCCTTTCACAATGGTTGTGCTATAGAAACCCAACAACTGTCGCCAAAAGCGGGTAATACTATGTTCAATTTGGCAAATCAGCTTACACTGGCCCGGATTTTTTTCGTCGTTCCTATCATTCTCCTGTTGTATTTTCCGGGGAAGATCACGTGCTTTCTTGCAGCGGTGCTTTTCGGCATCGCGTCGCTCACCGATTTTCTTGATGGGCATATTGCCCGTAAGGGGAATATGGTTACGAGCTTCGGAAAGTTTCTGGACCCCCTTGCCGACAAGTTGCTTATCTGCTCCATCCTGATCATGTTCGTTGAGCTGGGGTGGGTTCCGGCGTGGGTGACTGTCGTCATCATTGGCCGGGAACTTGCCGTGACCGGTTTGCGAGCAATGGCCATTGATGAAGGCGTCGTCATTGCAGCGGACAAATACGGCAAAGTCAAAACCGTCATGCAGATCATCGCCATCATTCCTCTCTTGCTCCATTATCCTCTTTTGGGCGTAAACGTGCATCTGATTGGAAATTTTCTGCTTTACATCGCCCTTGTGCTCACGATATTTTCCGGCCTGAATTACTTCTATAAGTTTTACGGCATCTGGCGGGAAAACGATCGGGCTGCATGATGAACGTACGAAGCACCGCAAATACATCTTCCAAGGCCACGCTTTGGAAAGTTTTTATTCTCATTCTGGCCATTATCGTCAACGTGGTTCTTGCCTCTCGTCTGTTGTGGGGGCCGCAGAGTCTCGTTTCGTATAGGGAACTGGCTTCACAATACGCGGAACTGCTCAAGGAGCGCGACGGCTTTGATGTCGTTAATGCCGGGTTGAGCAGAGAAATCCGCCTCTTGCAGTCTGACGAGAAATATGTGGAAAAGATGATCCGGCAGCGGCTGAATTTCGTCCGGAGTAACGAAATTCTTTATCTTTTTACGGAAGATGCGAATGCGCGTGGAGCCCTGCCTCATGATGGAAAAAATTGAGTGGTATCAGGAAGTCCTCAAGCTGGACCCTGATTCCAAGGTTTTTTTTCCGCTGGCGAAACTCCTGAGGGACTCGCAGCAGCCGGACAAGGCCATACAGGTTTTGCGGGCGGGGCTACAGCATTCGTCTGTTTTTCTTGAAGCGCGTCTCCTGCTGATCCAAATTCTTTTCGAACAGTCGCGTGCCGGTGAGTGTTCTGAGGAACTTTCCACTGTAACGGGATTGCTGGAGCGCTACCCTGCCTTCTGGGAAGTGTGGGCTGAGTCCGTTTCGGAGAAAAACAGGGATCTGGCATTGGCCATCCGGCTGATGGCCTCGACTATACGCCACCCGGAACATTCTCTGAGTCTGATTTTAGAGAGTGGTTTGGGTATATTGCAGGACGTACGCCGCAGTTTTTCCTCTTCCCAATCTATCGAGGCTTCGGATTCCGAGCCCCCATGCGGCGTTTCCCACGAAGAAACGCTTTGCACGGCTACGCCCTCCGCGCAGGAACTATCTTCTTGTACGGTACCCGTTGAGGAATCTTCCATTGCTGATGCGGAACTCCTTGAGAGTATGCTTGAGGAAAGCGCTCCTGTCCGAGAGCACCCTTCATGCGTGACGCCTTTTTTACCAAACAAAGCAAAATCAGTGCATTGGGTTGATCCTGATGAGGATTCAGACCTTATGGCTGATGAAAACCCTGAAGAGCCGACGCTGCGGACCCGTTCTATGGCTGACGTGCTCGCGGAGCAGGGGGACATTGTCGGTGCTCTTGAAATCTATCAGGAGCTTGAGGCCGCTGCGCCTACGCCGGAAGAAGCCAGAGAGTTGCACGATAGTGTCGCCGCATTGGTTTCCCGGATGGCCGGAAACAGTACGGAACCCGGAGAGCAGACGGAAATCGGAGAACCTTCGTATGGCGACGTGGGAGGGCAGAATCAGTTGATGTCCCTTCTGGAGTCGTTAGCGGATCGCCTCGAAGCACGGGCGCGCGTATAGCACGCCCGTTTACATTGGAGAGTTGTGTGTCCTTGCAGAGTTCCTTTATTACGACGGCCCTGATTGGCTCTTTGGTGTTCATCGGAGGCTGTTCCACGTTCGACAGCACATGGAAAAGCACCAAAGCTTTTTACGGTGAGTATATCAATCCCCCCGCCCAGATTGATTATGATGACAAAGGGGTATTGAATGACGCCGAAACGACGCTCGCCTCGCGCATGGTGGGCATAGACATCCAGCTTGAACAGCTCGAGCGGTATCTTCAGAACTCGGACAAGCCGCCGACGGGTGAATCCGTGGCGGTCCTTTTCCATCGTTTCCCGTGGCTTTCCGGCCTCGCGGCGGTGGACGCCAATGGCATGGTCCTCGCGCAGGAGCCCCCGGCGGCCATGAAAGAGCTTGATTTTGCGAAGATGCTGGAGCAGAAAGCCAGAGGCAACGAGTTGCGGGGCCTGCGTGGTCTGGTTGAGGATACGCCGCTTGGGCCCGAAGTGCTGACCGGCATTCCCATCTATTCCGGTTCGGAAATGTTGGGATTGCTTGTGGCTCATTTTGACATGCGGTCGCTGCTCACTTATACCAGCGGCGCTGAGGATCTTGTTGTGTTGGCGCCACAGGGGGTTTTGTGGCCGGGTCGTTTCGAGGTTGACGCCACGCCGCTGACGGGGCAGGACTGGAGCGAACTCACAAAAGATTCCACACATGGCACGGTTTCCAACAAGACCGGATCGTTCATCTGGATGGTACGTTTCCTCGGGATGCAGCCGATTGTGTTTGCGACGCCTTCGGAAGGGCATTTCCCCGAACAGCCCGGGCAGTTGGATGCGTTATCCCACCCGGCGGCCTTCAGTTCTCAGGGCATGATGGCTCCGGTCACGGAATCCCATGTCATCGAAGGCGGGGACAGCAGCATTCTGACAGCGCCGCTTCCCCCCATTAAGGGTTTGGGAATGGAGGAGTCAGCCATTTCGGATTGATCGAGGCGCGTACATGCCCGCTTTTGATGGTTATTCAAAGGCGATTTCTTGATTCACTTTCAGATCGTTCACAGGACCCATAAGGAGGGCTCATGTCTTCTGAAATCACCGTCACCGAACATTTGCTTCTGCAGCAGCAGAGGGCTCCGCAGGCGACGGGCCACTTTACTGCGTTGTTTCATGATCTTGTTCTTTCGGCCAAAATCATAGCCCGCAGCGTAAATAAGGCTGGTCTGCTTGATGTTCTTGGCGGCACCGGGGATATCAACGTTCAGGGTGAGAATGTCCAGAAGCTTGACGATTTTGCCAACAGGGTTCTTTTGTACCGGATGGAGCGTTCCGGTGTGTTGTGCGCCATAGCTTCCGAAGAGAATGCGGAACTGGTGCGCGTTTCGGCGGCATTCCCCCGCGGGGACTACATGCTGGTCTTTGACCCGCTGGATGGCTCCTCCAACATCGATGTGAACATCAACGTCGGGACCATTTTCTCCATCTTGCGCCGTAAGCCCGGCCGTACCGGTGAAGTGCAGCTCGATGAAATCCTCCAGCCCGGTTCCGAACAGGTAGCCGCCGGCTATTTCCTGTACGGCACTTCGACCATGCTGGTTTATACGACCGGTCAGGGCGTGCATGGGTTTACACTTGATCCGAGCGTGGGAGAATTCCTGCTGTCCCATCCCGATATCCGTATCCCCGAGACTGGAAGCATCTATTCGGTCAATGAGGGCAACTGGAATCACTGGGACGACAAGGCCCGAGCCGCGATCGACTACTTCAAGCATCCTGACGATCCGAATGCGACTCCCTGTTCCGCGCGGTACGTCGGCTCACTGGTTGCCGACTTCCACCGTACGCTCCTGTACGGCGGCGTGTACATGTATCCGCCGGATAGCCGCAAGGGAAAGAGCCGTGGGAAGCTGCGGTACCTGTGTGAAGCCTCTCCGTTGGCTTTTGTGGCGGAAAACGCTGGTGGCGCCGCGACCGACGGCCACAACCGTATCCTGGACATCACGCCGACCACGCTGCATGAACGGGTACCTCTGTTTATCGGGTCCCGCAAGGATGTTGAAGCGATCAACGCTATTTACAAGAAGTAAATCCGCGCATGGCCGGATGCGGTCCGGCGGCGTGATAGACGGACGATCGACCTCAGAGCGTGTTCACATGCCGAGAAAGGGTCGATCGTTCGTTTATCAGTGATATCGTTTTTTATATTGAACACGATGGGTTGTCATGCTTTGTCTTGGTATCGAAACATCTTGTGATGAAACGGCGCTGGCGCTGGTCAGAGACGGGAAGTGTGTGGAATCCGTGCTCGCCACGCAGATGGATGTGCACGCCCTGTTCGGGGGGGTCGTCCCGGAGATCGCGTCTCGTGAGCACTACCGTTTTTTGGGTGCACTGTATGACGAGTTGATGCGCCGCACGGGATTGACTCTCGCGGACGTGGACGTCGTAGCGGTGACCCGCGGTCCCGGGCTCCTTGGGGCCTTGCTTGTCGGCGTGGCCTTTGCAAAAGGGCTTTCTCTGGCGGGCAACAAACCGCTTATTGCCGTCAACCATCTCCATGCGCATTTGTTGGCCGTCGGCCTTGAGCATGAGTTGCTGTATCCGCTGCTCGGACTGCTTGTTTCCGGCGGGCATACCCATATTTACAGGATAGACGCTCCGGAGTCTCTGGAACTGCTCGGGCATACGCTTGATGACGCAGCCGGGGAAGCCTGCGACAAGTTTGCGAAGATGCTGGGGCTGCCATATCCCGGTGGGGTGTTGTTGGATCGTCTCGCCCAGAGGGGGACTGCCGATGCCCATCTGTTCCCGCGTCCGTACACCCATGTGGATAATCTGGATTTCAGCTTCAGCGGATTGAAGACGGCCGCGCTGACGTATCTCAACGAACATCCCGTGCTCGTGGAGGAGGGCAGGCGTGTCCGCGAAGCCGGTACCGACTCGGCCTCTCCCGCACTGTGTGATGTCTGCGCATCCTATATGCTGGCTGTGGCTGAGACGCTGAGCCTCAAGATGGAGAAGGCGTTTCACCGCGAGCGGCAAAAAGGGATCACCGGGATCGTCGTCGCTGGCGGCGTGGCCGCCAATACGCAGGTTCGAGCCGCGATGCATGTCCTTGCCGAGAAAGTGGGCAAGCCGCTTTTGCTGCCATCGAGATTTCTGTGTACTGACAACGCCGTCATGATCGCGCATGCGGGCGAATTGCTGGCCTGTAAGGGATACGGACAGGGGCTGGCGTTCCCAGCCATTCCTCGCGGGCAAAAACTCCCTGATGATCTTGGGGAGTTGCGTGCACCGCTGCACTCTCTATAAGCAGCTTGAGCCGTTTTTCTCATATAGTGAATCTTTTCCGCAGCATCTTGACACCCTGGGATCTCGCACCTACAATTGCTACGTTGGAGGCACTGCCTTTTCGCGTAAAAAAGTGCACCAGTTTGTTTCTTAACAAGCAACTTTCGTAAGGAGTCGGTAATGGCTACCCAAGTGAATGATTCCAACTTTGATGCCGTTGTGTTGCAGTCCCAGCTTCCCGTTCTGGTTGACTTCTGGGCCCCTTGGTGCGGTCCTTGCCGTGCCATCGGCCCTATCATCGATGAACTCGCCAATGAATACGAAGGCAAGTTGTCCGTGGTCAAACTGAATGTGGATGAAAGCCCCTCGACCCCCGGCAAGTATGGGATTCGCGCCATTCCTACCCTTATTCTTTTTAAGAACGGTGAAGTTGTTGAGCAGGTTACCGGTGCTGTATCCAAGTCCAGCATCGCGACCATGATCGAACAAAAGGCTTTGGCATGAAGCATTACGACGCCATTGTCGTAGGCGGCGGCCCCGCAGGGATCACTGCCGCCCTTTATCTCTGCCGTTCCGGGATTTCCGTGGCCCAGATCGAAATGCTTGCTCCGGGGGGACAGATCCTCAAGACGGAAAGCATCGAGAACTACCCGGGATTCCCCAAAGGGATCAAGGGGTGGGAGATGGCTGATGCGTTCGCTGCGCATCTGGATGACTATGAATTGGACCGGTATAATGATGCCGTCCTCAAGATGGAGCAGGTTCCCGGCGGCTGGTCATTCAGCGTAGGGAAAGAGACCATCGTAGGGAAAGCTGTCGTTGTTTGCTCTGGTGCCAATCCCCGTCCTCTGGGGGTACCGCGCGAAACGCAGCTTACGGGACGGGGCGTTTCTTATTGTGCCTTGTGCGACGGCAACTTCTTCCGCGATCAGGTTGTTGCCGTGGTTGGAGGAGGAAACTCCGCGCTGGAAGAAGCGCTGTATCTATCTAGGATCGCCAGCAAGCTGTATCTGATCCACCGGCGGGAAGGCTTCCGCGCCGCCAAGGTCTATCAGGATAAGATCCGCGCCGCTTCGGACAAGATTGAACTTGTGTTGGATACTGTGGTAACCGGTTTGATGGGAGAAGACTCGTTGCAGGGGCTTCATCTGAAAAATGTCAAAACCGGTGAAGAAACACAGCTTCCTGTGGATGGAATGTTCGTCTTTGTGGGCTATGAGCCCCAAAACAGTTTCCTGCCTGCTGGTCTCGAATTGGACCCGCAGGGGTTCATTATCACTGATTGCGAGATGCGGACGAATCTGCCGGGACTCTTTGCGGCGGGGGATATCCGTTCCAAGATGTGCCGTCAGGTGACGACCGCTGTCGGCGATGGGGCTACAGCCGCTACGGCTGCCTTTACGTATCTTGAACAACTGGACGCCTAAGCATGTATTTTCGTCATCTAGTGCTGGCCGCATGTCTCTTGCTTCTTTCTGGATGTGGCATCATTGACTATTTCTTTCTGCCTCCGCCAGAAGATACGGCTCAGGAGCTTTACGAAGGCGCCAATGACGCCATGCAAGAGAAGAATTACTCGCAGGCCGCCCAGTACTATACAAAGCTCAAGGATAACTTCCCGTTCAGCCCTTATACGGTTGAAGCGGAATTGTCGCTTGGTGACGCTTTCTTCCTTGACGGAAAATACCCTGAGGCAGCCGAAGCCTATAAAGAATTTGAATCTCTTCATCCTCGCCATGAGGCTATTCCCTACGTCTTGTACCAGGTGGGGATGTCCAACCTGAAGAGCTTCATTTCCGTGGACAGGCCTACGACGTCGACACAGGAGGCTTTGGAATTCTTCGGACGATTGAGGGAGACCTACCCGAACAGCGAGTATGCCCAGAAATCTGTCGAGGAAATGAAAAATTGCCGTCGGCTCCTTGCCGAACATGAGCTCTATTTGGGGGATGTGTTCTGGAACATGAACAACTATGGCCCGGCTTGGCGGCGCTATACATACATCGTGGATAATTTCCCCGATGTGCCGGAAGTCAGTGCTCATGCAAAGGAAAAAGCTCTGTCCGCATACTATAGATATCGTGAGCAGCAGTCCCAGAAGGCCCGTGAGCAGATCCAAGGATCTTGGAAGCGCTGGTTTGATTGGCTCTAGCCGCTCTTTACGCTGAAAGAAAAACGCCGCCGGGAAATTAATTTCTGGCGGCGTTTTTTATGTGTGGGAAAGCGATAAAACTTGTTCCGCCGACAAAAGGCCGAGCTTCTCCAATTGCTTGTTAAGCATAAAAAAGTCCCCACTTGAATGTGGGGACTTTTCAAGGCACTCTTCTTCACTAACCGTTGATGCGGTCAGCGGGGATAATCGGAATGTTCTTGGCTTTCAGCACTTCGATGGCCTGATCGATACGATCGAAGCGGAAAATCATGGTAGCGCTGCCGCCGCCTTCCTGTACGAACGCGTACATGTATTCCACATTGACGTTTTGGCCGGACAAGGCTTCAAGGATGTTGTTCAGTCCACCGGGCTTATCGTCCACTTCCACGGCGACAACAGCGGTTCGCCCAACGGTGAATCCCGCTTCTTTCATGATGTTGATGGCTTTTTCCGTATCGTTCACGATGAGACGGAGAATGCCGAAATCGGACGTATCGGCCAGAGAGAGGGCTCGGATATTGATTCCCGCTTCCGCCAGCGTTTTGGTTACCTGAGCCAACCGACCGGCTTTGTTCTCAAGAAAAATGGAAAGTTGTTCGACTTTCATGGTGGCCTTCCTTATATGCCTTGCGTTGCTGCCAGCCTCCATCGGAGGAGTGGAATTATTCTGACAGATCTTGCCGAAAAACGCCAGCAAGGACTGAGCCTGAACTGAAATCGGAGCGGGCTATGCGGAATGGGTTGTGTCGTCTTTTTTCTTTTCGTCTTTGGGAGTGATGTCTATTTCGTCGGGCTCCGAGCTGGCCCGCTTGAAATTGCGGATGGCCTTGCCAAGCCCGCCGCCGATTTCGGGGAGTTTCTTGGAACCGAAAATAAGCACTACTATAACGAGAATTAAGAGCAATTCTTGCATGCCGATACCGTACATAAAGGCCTCCGTTTTTATAGGACAGAGATATACCGATGGATCCCGGGCAGGTCAAGCAAAGGGCGTTGCATCCTTCTGTCCATCAGGGTACACAACAAAATGCCGTGGCGGGATGGAGGCCTTGACGAGGCCGGAAGGGCCGAAATCCGCACAAGTGCGGATCACTGGAATCAATGGTAAGCACAGTACGCCTGTGAGGTTTAGAGGTCAAGATTGCAAGGCGGCTGCAAGAGAATTGTTACAAAGGATGTATCATGCAAAAAGAATCGGATGATTCTATTGTATATGTTCCGACGATGCACCGGGAATTCTTCCCTGAGGGGTTTTCGGGATGCGTTAAGCCGCTCTGGCCGGGGCTCTCGAGTCGCTATTGGGGACAACGAAATCCTGATGCATGGCACAAAATTTCTTTGCCCTATACCCCTGCGGAGGCAGCGGCTTGTCTTGCGGAGCTGACGCAGCTTGATGAGGCGGGCATTGCGGCCCTTTCGGATACGGTGGCGTCTTCCCGGTCCACGGCTCAGAAAGTTTCACAGGAACGGGATGATTTGAAGTGCTTCGCCAAAACGGGAGAATGCCGAGAGGCCGGAAAAGATACGGTTTCAACAGAAGATATGCGGCGCTGGACGCAGCGTTTTCTTTTGCTGGGCTGGCTTCAGGAAGAGCGGGTTTTGGAGATGGAGCAGCTCTCGGCGCGTTATCGCGCGGGGGCGGAGAAACTGGCGGCCCACCTGGGCACGCGGGATACCGAGAGGGAACCTGCCGATGAAGATGCGGAGATGCTTTCCGGCTTGCTTGGCATGATGCGGGACTTGGTTCCTGAGGATCCGGCCACGCTGTTGCCATCATGGTGCTTTATCTTGGATTTGTTAGCAGTTTTATTGCCGGAAGGAACTATTGCCTGCACGGCGGATCAGCGGATGGCAAAAGCGTTTGCGGAAGCTGGCATATGTCAGGAATCACTGTCTCCGGCGCTTCTGGCACGATTGCCTGAAGGCTGGCATGTGCCTGAAGGCTATGCCGTGACCTATGGCGAAGAGCCGATGTGGAAGCTGATCGGGAAAAAAGCGCCGCAATCGGACAGGCCATGGCTTGACAGACGGCAACTCGTGATTCTTTGTACAGCAGACAATGTGTTGGAGCGGGCATGATGCAATCCTCGGTGACGACATTGGCTTCTCTTCTTGAGAGGACATTTCCCGCAGGGCTTTCCGGCCTCATTTTCGACTGTGACGGGGTCATGGTCGATTCCCGGGATGTGAATATCGGTTATTATAACCTGCTGCTGAGGGAAGTCGGCAAACCTCCGATTACGCCGGAACAGGCCGGATATGTGCAGATGTCCACGGCGAAGGAGGCTCTTGAGTATATTTTTTCGCCGGAGGAGCTGAAGCTGTTGCCGGCCATTGCGGAGCGTTACCCGTATCGGGATGTCGCGTTGCCGCAGTTGGAGCTTGAACCGGGGCTGGCGGATATGCTGCATTGGTTGCGTGAGCGTGGCGTCCGGCTCGGGATCCATACGAATCGCGGAAGCGGCATGTGGGATTTGTTGGCCCGCTTCAACCTGGGCGAAATGTTTGATCCTGTCATGACGGCCGAGATTGTTCCGTCAAAGCCCGATCCCGCCGGAGTTCACCGTATTCTTGAAACATGGAAGTTTGGTCCCGAGTCGGTAGGGTTCATCGGCGATAGCGCTACGGATGCCGCCGCGGCACAAGGCGGCGGAGTTCCCTTGCTGGCATACAACAGCCCGGATTTGCCCGCGGCTGTGCATGTCGACAATTTTGCGCATCTGCGCAGTGCGTTGGAGCGGCTTCCCCGGCTGGGCCGTACTTAAGAAGAACGCCCTTTACACTTATTTTCTAGGAGGTAGCATGTTTGTGCTTGGCAATATCCTCTTCGCCGTAGCGCGGGTTCTGGATACGCTCTTAACTTTGTACTTCTGGGTTGTTATCATTTCCGCCCTGCTGACTTGGGTCCGGCCTGATCCATATAATCCAGTGGTCCGCACGTTGAATGCCTTAACCGAGCCCGTCCTGTACAGGATCCGCAAATGGCTTCCCTTCACCTATATCAGTGGGTTGGACTTGTCCCCCATCGTGGTGCTCGTCGCCATCCAACTGGTGCAGTCCATCGTGGTCCGTTCCCTGTTCCAGTATGCGGCCATGTTGTAGTAAACCGTGAAAAACGGAAAGGGGGGCTGGCCGTCAGGAAAGGAAGAAAGCGCCTTTCCGGGAGTCAGCCAGGAATTGCCATTCCCTTTCCTTGTTTTTTGGGCTATGCACTTAAGGAACGGTAACGCACAGCGTCGCGTTCCAGTGTCGTTTTCAAACCTCTATGTATTGGAGAAAGTCTTATGGAACAGCGTGAGCTTCTTCTTCTGGAAAAGTACGCCGCCGTCAATCCTGAACTGAAAGAACTCTGGGAAGACCATATTCTGTATGAAAAGCAGGTAGAAAAGCTCGAAGCCAAGGCCTATCGCACTCCTACGGAAGAACAGACGTTAAAACAGCTGAAGAAACAGAAGCTTGAAGGGAAGACGCGTCTGCACGCCATCCTCGACGGCTATAACGAACAGGAAGGCAACTAATGTTGTGCACCGGGGCCAGGATCCTTTTGGAAAGTCTGAAGCGTGAAGGCGTTGACCTTTTCTTCGGCTATCCCGGCGGGGCTGTCATTGATATCTATGATGAGCTGTCCAACCATCCGGATCTACGCCATATTCTCGTGCGGCATGAGCAGGGTGCTGTCCATGCCGCCGACGGCTATGCGCGGGCTTGCGGAAAGGTTGGGGTTTGTCTCGCTACGTCCGGCCCCGGTGCGACCAATACTGTGACGGGGATTGCTACGGCCTACAGCGATTCCATCCCCATGGTTATTTTTACGGGGCAGGTGTCCACGCCGCTCATCGGGAATGATGCGTTTCAGGAAGTGGATATCATAGGGATCACCCGCCCCTGTACAAAACACAACTTTTTGGTCAAAGACGTCAAAGATTTGGCCGAGACGGTCAGGAAGGCCTTCTATCTGGCGCGTTCTGGACGCCCCGGGCCTGTGCTTGTCGACATTCCTAAGAACATTCAGCAGGCAAGCTGCGAATTCATTTGGCCGGAAGATGTGGTGATGCGGTCATACTGCCCCACGTTCCGGGCCAATCTGAACCAGCTCCGGCGGGCGATGGACGTCCTCGTTACCTCCAGAAAACCGCTTATCGTGGCTGGTGGTGGCGTGATCATGGCCAATGCCGCAGAGGAACTCTGTACACTGGCCCACCTCATGCACGCTCCGGTCTGTTCCACGCTGATGGGGCTGGGGGCTTTCCCCGGTGATGATCCGTTGTGGATAGGTATGCTCGGTATGCATGGGACCTTCGCGGCAAACCGCGCCGTGACTCAGGCTGACGTCATTCTGGCTGTTGGAGCCCGTTTTGATGACCGCGTCACGGGGAAATTGTCCCAGTTCGCTCCCAACGCGCGAATCGTGCACATCGACATCGACCCGACGACTTTGAGAAAGAATGTCCGGGTGGAAGTGCCGGTTGTGAGCGATGCACTCAGTGCCTTGCAGGGGTTGCGTTCCATTTTGGAGTCCGGTCATGCCCAGAAGGACTGGGCGGGCGATCATGCGGACTGGATGGGGCAGGTGCTGGAATGGCAGAAGGAGCATCCGCTTTCCTGGGCCAAGGGCGATGTGCTGAAGCCGCAGCAGGTCGTCGAGCGCATGTATGAAATCACGAAGGGCGAAGCCATCATTACCACGGAAGTGGGGCAGAACCAGATGTGGGCGGCCCAGTTCTATAAATATCATAAGCCGCGGACGTACTTGACTTCAGGTGGCCTCGGCACGATGGGATACGGGCTTCCCGCCGCAATCGGAGCCCAGATGGCTTTCCCGGATCGCCTTGTAGTCGATGTCGCGGGTGACGGTTCCATCCAGATGAACATCCAGGAGCTGATGACGGCTGTCGAAAATGGGCTTCCCGTCAAGATCCTCATTCTGAACAACCGCCATCTCGGCATGGTTCGCCAGTGGCAGGAACTTTTTTATGATGCCAACTACGTCGCCACGGACATGAAGGGGCAGCCCGATTTCGTGAAGCTGGCGGACGCGTATGGTGCGGAAGGCTATCGCATTACGACGGAAGAAGAGCTTGAGGAGCTGTTGCCCAAGGCTCTGGCTTCACCGAGGACCGCTGTTATTGACGTGCTGGTGGACAGGGAAGAGAATGTTTCTCCCATTGTGCCGGCCGGGGCCTCGCTGGACGAGATGTTGATCGTATAGGTGTTGCCCTCTTGGGTGAACTTTAACAGCTCTTGGAGGAAGAATGCGGCGCGTTTTGTCTGTACTTGTTGAGAATGAACCGGGTGTCCTCTCTCGTGTGGCGGGATTGTTCAGCGGTCGCGGTTTCAACATCGAGTCGCTCAATGTGGCCCCCACCCTTGAGGATGGGGTTTCTCTCATGACCATCACCACCAGCGGCGACGAACAGATCATCGAACAGATCGTCAAGCAGTTGCGCAAGCTGGTGACGGTCGTCAAGGTCGTCGACTTTTACGGGATGGCCTATGTTGAAAGGGAAATGATGGTCATCAAGGTCCACGCGGAAGAATCCAAGCGCGGCGAAGTGCTCCGCATAGCGGACATTTTCCGCTGCAAGGTCGTGGACGTGAGCCTTACCGACCTGACGTTGGAAGCGACGGGCGATCACTCCAAGTTGCAGGCGATTATCCAGTTACTGCAGAAATTCGGCATTAAGGAGCTTGCTCGCACGGGGACGCTCGCTGTCCGGCGTACTATGCAGAGCGACGACATCTAAACGATTTTGAAAGTGGCCCGCAGAAATTTTCGCGGGCCGCTTCTTTTTTGGCGTTTATCTTTCCAAATGTTGTTTCTGGGTTCGAAAACAGCCGCAGCAGACTGGATTTCCCCTTTTTTCCGTATATCCGTTATGTTTTTATGGAGAGGGGGATATTGCCAGTCTCTGTGCTCTTGTGTATTTTGAGCTTTCGAGCAATCCGCTTTTAGGCGCATGCCCGCAGGTGATTCTGGGACGGTCCGCGTTGGGCCGTGTTTTCGGAATGTTTGGAGTTACCAGTTAAGGAGAGAACATGAAAGCCTTCTATGAACAGGACGCGAACCTGGATTTTCTCAAAAACAAGACCATTGCCGTTATCGGTTACGGCAGCCAGGGCCATGCGCATGCCCAGAATCTGCGTGATTCCGGCCTAAACGTGATTGTTGGTCAGCGTTCCGGTGGTGCCAACTACGCTCTTGCCAAGGAACACGGCTTTGCCCCCATGTCCGCCGCGGAAGCTGCCGCTGCCGCCGATGTGATCATGATCCTGCTGCCCGACCAGCATCAGGCCCGCGTGTACCGCGAAGACATCGCTCCGAACCTGAAGCCCGGCAAGTCTCTGGTGTTCGCTCACGGCTTCAACATCCATTTCTGCCAGATCGAACCCCCGAAGGACGTGGATGTGTTCATGGTGGCCCCCAAGGGTCCCGGCCATCTGGTTCGCCGCACCTTCACGGAAGGCGGCGGGGTTCCCTGCGTGTTCGCCGTCCATCAGGACGCCACCGGCGAAGCCACCCAGAAGGCGCTGGCCTATGCCAAGGGCATCGGCGGGACGCGTTCCGGCGTGATCGAAACCACCTTCAAGGAAGAAACTGAAACCGACCTCTTCGGCGAACAGGCCGTCCTGTGCGGCGGTGTGACCGAACTGATCAAGGCCGGTTTCGAAACGCTGGTCGCTGCCGGCTATCAGCCCGAAATCGCCTATTTTGAATGCTGCCACGAGATGAAGCTCATCGTTGACCTCATCTATGAAGGCGGCTTCGGCAAGATGCGTCATTCCATCAGCGACACCGCCGAATTCGGCGATTACCGCACCGGCCGCCGCATCATCACCGACGAAACCCGCAAGGCCATGAAGCAGGTCCTGAGCGAAATCCAGGACGGCACGTTCGCTCGTGACTTCATCCTTGAATGCGGCTGCGGCTACCCGAGCTTTAAGGCGAAGCGCCGTATCGAAAACGACCAGCAGATCGAACAGGTGGGCGGCAAGCTGCGCGCCCTTATGCCTTGGCTGAAGAAGTAAGTTCTGAAGCGACTGTTTGATAAAAAATCCCCCAAGCGTTTGTTTGGGGGATTTTTTCTATTCGACGGATCAGGACTTTTTGGGCGCTTCGTTCTTGTGTTCCGAAAACCATTTGCACTTATGGATGCACCACCACGGAGTCACGATGAACCGGCCATCGGCCTTTGTTTTCCTGTCTGGGTGGGCACCACTCGTTGCACAGTCCAGAGAGCACAACATCAGGGCTTGGCATCGCTCTCCGTGGGGGCAACGGTGTAGTTCTTCCTCTTCGGGCATGGGCAAGGGCATCTGTCTATCTCCTCGTTGGCGGTATCGAAAGGAAAGCGGGCCGATACCGTATCCGATTCAGGATACCGGAGAGCCGGGAAGAGGGCAAGCTCACAGGTATGACCGCATTTTCTTCATCGCGTTTCCAGTGGATCATCGGGGAAGCAAAAGGATTCGCCTCTGAGCTGGAGTGACTCTCGGAATCGGCTCAGGGGGGAGAATATGTGGAAGCTGGATCTTCATGGATGAACCGGCGCGAGTACAAGCAAAACCCGCTTTGGCGGGTAAAACGAAAGGGCCGGAAACGTTTCCGGCCCTTTCGGTATGGAAGTGCTATGAAGCGCAAAGGCGTCCGTTTTTGACAAAGGAAGAGAGGGACCGTTCCGAGAATATACGGTATCCCTCCGCATGATCGGCTTCAATGCGGACGTTGCCGAGCTGATCCAGCATACGCTTCCTGATGCAAAACGTAAAACCGGAAACTTCCGTGGTCACATCGTCGTCTTCCGGTTCATCCAGAATCAATTCCAATGTCGGGCTGTGGCAGCAGCTACATCCGGGTTCAATGCGGAACGTACGTTCGGTACGTCCTCTTAGGCGCTTCAATTCGTCAAGTACCGCTTCGGATAACGTGATCATATTCGCCTCATTTTATAATGTACCGTTGGCGAAGAGCCACACGGCATGTATCTCATCTTCAAGAGCCGCATTGTCCTTTTCTAGGGCAACTGTTTGGAAACTTCATGACGGTTTTCCGATAGTTCCGCGTCGTGTCGGTTGCGCCTGTTTGTAGGAACAATACCGTTCAGATCAAAGGCGGTGCTTTCCATTCCCGCGAAGAGGCCGAGGCTTTGCCAGACCCGACACAGGCAGGAAAGCGCATTCCATGCACCTTGCGGAGAGTCGTCAGGTAAAAGGCTGAGTATTCATGGGGTATATAGGTAAAAGTCAATAAAGAGAGTGTATAATGTTCATATGGCCTAGGACGTTTGAAGCCGCTTTGAGAATAGGTTCTCATGACCTTTTCTCATAAAGGGTACGAGACGAAAACAGGTGTGTCAATAATGCGTTGTAAGAACGATCAGCCAAAAGCGAAAAGAATGAGGACGGTGGAAGCCTATTGTAAAGCATAAACAAAAATGTTGCCCCGGAAATCTATCCGGGGCAACACGGCAGGCCGGCGGCAATGGAAAGGTGAACCGGAGAACCAACAGAGGGCTCCCTCTATTTCCGAGTGCACTACATCAGGCCGATACCGTTCCAATAGGGTACGGCAAGCACAACGACAAAGATCCCTACGATGAGCATACGGATCGCCAAGGCGGTTACGATGTGGCGGAGCAGGACCCGTTCAGTGATGAAAATGTAGAGGAAGTAAACGGCTTCATACGGGAAGATGTACTGGTCCAGGCCAAAGTTGAATGCGTAGAACAGCGGGAGCGGGTTTACGTTCATGGCTGTCCCCAGCTCTCCGAAGGCGGGCGTAAACGCGGCCGTCGCCGCAAGCGGGGTGAGCAGGAAGTTGATGACGACCCCGGCGGCATAGGCGCATACGACGGACATGGTTTCGCCCCATCCCTGAAGCAGAGGCACGATGCTCGCCACGGCCCACTTGTTCGCGCCGACGCTGCCGCCCACAAAGCCGATAGCCATACAGCCCGTGATGAACACGAGGAATACGATATTCAGGTTGCTGAAGCTTTCGCGGTCAAGGACATTGATGCCGGGCAGGTAGCTCAGGAGCGCCAGCACGCAACAGACGTATACGGGATCGATATGGGTCAGGGGTTCCAGCATGAAGCCGAGGATGATGCCGAAGACGAGGACCAGCAGCTTGATTTCACGCGGCTGGATGGGGCCCATTTCACGGCAGCTTTGCTCGATGAACGTGGAGAAGTGCGCTCCGGAGACGAGCGTTTCGCGTCCCTTTACGATATAGACCGTCGCCATCGACAATGCGTAGTATATCAAATTGATGAATGTTGCCTGATAGGCATAGTCCCAGAAGTTGACGGTCTTGTCCGTCCCCTTGAGCATCATCCCGAAAGCCCAGATGAAGGATTCCGAGGAGTGCAGGAACATGAACTGCGGGGCCGCCGCCGCAAAGAAAGCCATCATGACGATGGTGGACGACATGCGGGACTTGGCGTCGAGCTGGAGCGCTTGGATAATGCCTACGGCGATGGCGCAGAAGATGACGACGCGGGCGAGGATGGAAGGAAGAATGACGACGAGCACAAGCCCGGCGAGGAAGAATCCCGCCACAAGGCCGTTGAAGGAGCCGCCCGTCAGCTTGAGACATCGCAAGGCCAGCCGCTTGGCCAGCCCCGTCTTTTCCATGCCTTCACCGATGATGACCGCAGCGAAGCTCAGCCACGGGAGCACGGTGGCCCACGGCCCGAATACGACTTCGGCATCCGCCACGCCGCAAAGGATATAGGCGAACGTGAGCATGGCCGCCACGCCGATGGCGGGGAATACATTGAGCGCCCATGCTATGATGGCGGCGCTGGTAAGCCCCATGTACAGCGGGAAATGCGGCGAGACGTCTTGCGGGGAAAGGAAGTAGACGCCGCAAGGGATAAGCAGGGTCATGGTCCATTTGAGAGCCTGAACGGGATTCATAACGACCTCTGTTGGTATGAGGGAAAAATGGCTTGACCGGACAGGAATGTACAGGCGTTTACCGGGTATATGCTTTGGAATGGTTGGCGGAACTCTGGAAAACAATTGGGGGGAAAGGGCCGTGTGGCGGGGCCGGGGAGGTTCTCTCCCCGGCGTGCAGCCTATTTCAGGCGGTCGCGCCATGCCGTGCGGGGCGTGCCGCCTTCCTGCCAAACGCGAAGGAACTTGTCGCGGAGCAAAGGGTTCGTGAAGGTGAAGTCGGCCCGTAAATGACGTCCCCGGCTTTCTTTGCGTTCACGTGCTGCAATCATGAGCGCTTCGCCGAGATCGAGCAGGTTGAGCACTTCCGCAGCGCGCATCAGTTCGTGGGCATCGGATACCGACATTTCCTTATTGATTTTTTTTCGCAGGTCGCCGATATATTTGATACCTGCCGTCAGCAGCGTATCGGAGCGCAGGCGGTGCGGGCCGCAGTCCGCGTATTCGGTCATGATCTGCTGGAGAGCGAAGTTCGCTTCCTGCCATGACGCGCCGCCGCTGCGTTCATACAGGCTGCTGAAGAATGCCATGCGCTCCTGGCAGAAAGGCGCACCGTCCACATCGGCGGGCTGACCGAGCGTTTTGTAGTCCCCCGCGTGATGCCCCGCGATCCAGCCGTAGACCGCCGCAGCGCCGATGTCGCCGCTGATGTTGCCCATCATGTCGCCCGCCGCGAACAGGCCGCGGATATTGCTTTCGCCGTTGATGTCGATTTCGATGCCGTTGGTACAGAGGTTGGCTTCGTACTGCCCGAATTCCACGGCATGTCTGCCGGGATCGATGCCTTCCTTGTCCATATAGTCGAGCAGCGCGGTGAGCCCTTCGCACCGCATGGCCCAGCGCATATGCTCGAGGTCTTCCGGGCTCGCGCCGGAGCAGTCCATATAGGCGGGGCCCGTGCCGTTGAGCTTCAGATCGGTAAAGGCGGACGCCCAGATGTCGCTGGTCATGTCGCCGGTTTCCACGTTGGGCTTGGTGATGAACGGGCCGATGGGCTTGCCGTTGGGATACCGGTAGACGCCGATCCATGTGGCCTTGCCGCAGCGGGCGAGGAAACGGGGCCCGGCATGGCGGTAGGTCTTTTCCATATTGACGAGATGGGCTCCCAAGCGCCACGCCTGTGCGATGGAGTCACCGGTTCCGGAAGGGCACATGTTCGTGTTGAACATCTGGCTCGGCGTGGGATCGGTCGTGAACAGACGGCTGACGTATCCCGTGGCGACCACTACGGCTTTGGCCTTCACGATGCGATAGGCTGGCTCGTCGGAGGAAATATCGAGGGCCAGGGCGCCGGTGATGCCGTTATCGTCGCGGAGCAGTTCCAGCACGGGCGAGTGGTTGACGATACGGACGCCTCGTTTCTTGGCCTGTTCCGTGAGCACCTTTTTTTGATTGTGGCCGTCATACTTGAGGAAAATTTTCGGACGCCCCGGATAGGCATGGCCTTCGAAGTGGAAATCCCCGGTAGGCTTCATGTTGATGCCCCAGTCATTCCACATGTTGACGATCGTGGGGCTGGTTTCCAGAAAACGCATGACAAGCGGCGTGTCGTTGCTGGTGGCGTTCTGGCTGTCCATAAATTCTTCATACACCACATCGATGGTGCCGTGCTTCTCCGGGATATAGCAGAGAAAATGATCGTTGCCCGTGGCTCCCGCCCCGCTGCGCTTCGTGTTGGCCTTATCCAGCAGGATTACGCTCGCGCCTTTGTCCGCCGCCGCAATAGCGGCCATAAGTCCGGCGATGCCGCCGCCGACGATGAGAACGTCCGATTCCAGCCTTTCTTTAATGGGGATCATGATGATTGCCTCCGAGTGATAAAAGGATGCTGATGCTGCGGGGTTATTCTTTGGGTTTGAGGGAATCGGAGTCCACATAGAGCAACATGTGCGTCAGAGGAAGCCGAAGCTCGATCGCCTTGGCCCGGCAATCAAGAACGCAGGCGTTGCAATGCCAGCATTCATAGGGGCGACGTACTTCAGGAATTTTGTCTTTCTTGGGATCGTGGCGAAAGACTTGGAGCGGGCACACGTCCGCGCACATGCCGCAACCAATGCATTTGGTCCTGTCGATGACTGGGGGCATATTCGTTTCCTCCTGAGCAAAACGGTGTTTTCCGAAGTTGGGGCATCATGAGATGCCGTTATGCGTTCTTTCTTTCACAACATGGGTGAGTGCGACTATCGCATATGCGACAAAACGCAAAAAAGCCCGTCATGAAGAATGACGGGCTTTTTATATTATGATGAAATAATTTAATTAAAATAAAAACAAGCTAAATGGATATTTTTTCACGAAAAGGCGGGCTTTATAGGTGCGCCATATGGCGCAGCCGTTCCATATCAATGATTTCCACGCGGCGGCAGGTAAAGCAGGCAATGATGGCTTCCTGTTTGAGGTGCTGGATTGCCCGCGCCAGTGTAGCGCGATGGACGCCGAACACGGAAGCGAGCTGTTCCTGCGTCATGCCGAGAGGGAACTCATCGGAACCCCGTTCAAGGCTGAGGGAAATGAGAAAGCGGCTGAAACGGGTGACGAAATCATCCATGAGCATGTCAGTGAGATACGTATGGTAGGTGAGGACCAGCGTGCCGAGCAACTCGATAACGGAAAGCATGAGGTTGGGATACCGGGCGGCGAAAACGGGATCATGCAGTACCTTTCCCGGAATTTGCCAGATCACGGCGTCGGTCATGCACTGATACTGCCCGGATGCCTCACACCGGGTGGCCGCGGGAGCGAGGTTGAAGATGCTTCCCGGTTCAAAGGAAACGACCGAACGCATCCTGCCGTCGATCGTGTCGAAAACCACATGGACTTTTCCTTCATCAATATAAAAGAGATCGAAACAGGTTTCGCCCTCAACCTTGACGATGCTTCCGGCGGAGTGGCGCTGCTTGGTGCCAAGATGCAGTATCTCGTGCCATGCCGTAGCCATGTTTCCGATCTTTGGAACGGCAAATGGGGCGAACAGGGGCAGCTTGCTGGATGAAACGGGGATACTGTCGTGCTTGGCCATGATTGCACCTCCAGAGTATAAAGTGTGCAATAGTCCCGGGTGGAAAACAAGGGCCCGCCTCAACGGAGCGGGAGTTCCCTCGGGGCGGATGCAGTCGGTGGTTGCGGAGCGCGCCGGAGGCCGCAAAAAAACGCATTCCGGTCGCTCCGTTTTTTTACTGCGAATTCAGTAATAAAAAAGGACATCGCATGGTGATGAAGATGCGAAGAGTGCGGGAGGGCGCTTGAGAGAAATTTTTTTTGCTCTTAACATTCTCTTCACGCCCTGTGTAGCATGATAGCTTCACCAATGAATGAGAACCCCCATAAAGGAGTATCCGTATGCGTTACATCATGGCTTTGCTGCTTTCTTTGGCTTTGGCAGTTCCCGCTTTCGCGGGGTTTGAGGGACCTAATGCCAGTACTGGCGGATTCGCTGGCCCCGGCCCTCAGACCATTACGAAAGCGGCGCAGGTACAAAATGCCCTTGATGATACCACCTGCACGCTGGAAGGGAATATTCTGGAACGCCTCAGCAAAAACAAGTATGTATTTCAGGATGATTCCGGAAAGATAACGGTAGAAATCGGCCAGCGGATCTTTGGTTCCAATAGGGTAACGCCGGAGACGCGGGTGAGGCTGACGGGCGAAGTGGATCACAAGAAGCAAGGGCGCGCCAATGAAGTGGATGTGCGGTATCTTGAAATCGTGAAGTAGTTCGTTCGGGAAGGCGGGCGCGGAGATTCTCTGTGCCCGCCTTTTGTTTATGGCATTGCCGGAAGACCGTTTGAGGGAAGCGGAGGAGCGCATGGAAGCAGGCCGGATACGTGCACTGATTATTGAAGACAACCAAGATATTACCGCAAATCTGTACGCGTTCCTCGAACCTCTCGGCTATGAGCTCGACTGTTCCGCCAATGGCCATATCGGATTGGAGATGGCGGTGGCGGGTACCTTTGACGTCATCGTGCTGGACATCATGCTTCCGGGGATGGACGGGTTGGCGGTGTGCCGGGCTTTACGGGAAGAACATGTCGATCCGACGCCGATTCTCATGTTGACGGCCCGTGATACGGTTGCGGATCGTGTGACGGGGCTTGATTGCGGAGCTGACGACTATCTGGTCAAGCCGTTTTCGATGAAGGAGCTGGACGCCCGGTTGCGTGCGCTGGTGCGCCGTGCGCGGGGGCGGCAGACCCGTAGCGTCTTACGTTGGGAAGACATTGAGCTTGATCCCGCGGCCCACAGCGCAACCCGGAGCGGGGTTCCCCTGCGTTTGAGCCCAACAGGGTTCGTCATTTTGGAGACATTGCTGCGGGCCGCTCCGGCCGTCGTCCCCAGAACGGAACTTGAACAAGCCATCTGGGGGGATTTTCCGCCGGACAGCGATGCCTTGCGTACCCATATCCATGAATTGCGCCAGAAGCTGGACAAACCGTTTACCTGTCCGCTCCTCAAGACGATCCCGCATGTAGGCTATACGTTGGTTCGGCATGAATAAAACATCGTCGTTTCTCAATGGACTTTGTGCCGGTTGCAGCGCCTTGTGGCGGGCAATATTCCTTTTCCGTCCGCTGGCGGCATTGCGCGATCGGGTGGCGCGGCGAGTCAGGACACGTTCGCTCAGCAGGCGCATCGCGGAAGCGTTCCTCGTCTTGACGCTGGTCACCGGAGGGATATTTAGCCTGAGCGCCTACCTTTCGTATGACTATGCGATTACGCATGTCATCCGGTGGCACATGGAACCGATCATGCGTTTGCTCATAGCCGCTGAGGAAGGGCACACTCTCCGTAAGGGAGAAAGGCTTTCCGTGGACAGCGAGCTGCTTGCAAAGGAACTGAAGGTAAAATGGTACGTCGGGGAAGCCATTCCTGATGATTTGCGGCCGGAGCGTTCCAAGGTGCGTGAGCTCGTGCGCATCAAACGGGATCGCTATGCCATGACATACCGGGACAAGGAGGGGCAAGAGTACGCCATTGTCGGCAAGATCAAGGACCTTGACGACTTGGAAGAGGTGATGGCCGATATTGCGCTGGCATGTGTCGTGGGGAGCCTGATCGGGGCGGGATTGTTGGCTTATTGGTTGAGCCGTCGGCTGGTCTCGCCGCTTGTCGAGCTAACCGGCAAGGTCAACCGGGGCGAAGCACTGGATGACACCCTATTGTGTTCTCGGGATGACGAGGTCGGTGATCTGGCGCGGGCTTTCGCAGGGAGGGAGCAGGCCTTGCGAGAGTTTTTGAACCGGGAACAGCTGTTCACTGGGGACGTCAGCCATGAGTTGCGCACTCCGCTGACCGTATTGCAGGGCGGGGTGGAGATTTTGGAAAGCCGCTTGAGCGGAGATGACAAACTGCTTCCGATTGTGGGCAGAATGCAGCGGACTGTTGCGTCCATGACGGCGATGGTCGGTACAATGCTGCTTCTTGCGCGTAAGCCGGAGCAGTTGGAGTTCCGGCCTTTCGATCTGTGTGTGCTGGCGAGGCAGGAGGAGGTGGAGATCCGGGAGCGCTTGCGAGGGAGGCCTGTCACCTTTTCCAGTCTGTTGCCCGACCGGCTGACGGTTTTGGGAAGCCCTGAGTTGGCCGCCATGGTTTTGCACAATCTGCTCGACAACGCATGTCGCTATACCGAACAGGGCCGCATTCTGTTGGAGTTCCGTGCGGATGAAATGCTTCTGACGGATACCGCTCCCGTCATCGATCCTGATGTGCGCACACGCATGTTTGAACGGGGCGTGCGAGGGACCAGCAAAAGCCCCGGAAGCGGGCTGGGGCTCTCTCTTGTGCTGCGCGGCTGTGAACACTTGGGCTGGAAAGTGGCGCACGAGCATTGGGAAGGCGGAAACCGTTTTCGTGTGCGCTTCTCTCAAGGGTAGGGCCGGGGCTGCGACATTCTAAGGAAATACGCTGATGAAGCCTTTTGATGATGAGCTAGGCCGAGAGGGGGCGGTTATGGCCGTTTTCAGTCGCAGGAGCGCCGCTGCCGTGATGGGGCAAAGGGCTGGAGAGTGCCCTTTGCCTGAGCCATATCTCTCCCGAAGGTGTTTCGGCTGAGAATACTGTCGTTCTTTGAAGGGGGCACCCCAAGAGGAGGGACATCCATCAGGGACGGGAAGGAGCCCCCTCCCGGCTGGCCTCGGGCTGGAGCCCCGTATAGACTTTGAACGCTTTCTCTTTGGCGCGAAGGAGTAAAGGCGTCAGGGGGACACGCGGCATGGTGTCGATGCAGAGGCCGAGATATGCCCCGATGGGCAGCGGCGTTTGCAGGCTGTTGATCTTCCCCCAAAGCCCTTCTTTCTTCCATGTGTTTGGCGGGCCAAGCAATACGGATCGGAAAGAGAGGGTGGCCTTGGGACGGATTCGCCTGACCATACGGGCCAGCGACCAGAAATTCAGGTTATGGCGTCTGTGCCGGTACTCAAGGGTGGGACGGTGTAGGCGCCTTTGTATCTGATAGAGCGAAAAACTGTTCATGAAACCGATGATGACGCCGCGATGGGAAACCCTGATGGCTTCGCGCAGTACGTCTTCCGGGTTGTCCACGTATTCCAACACGGTGAGCAGAGCTGCGTAATCGAATTCTTCATCGTCGAAAGGGAGATGTTCCGGGCGGCCCAGCTGGAATTCAGCCCGGTTCCCCAGCCGTTCCCTCGCCATGTCGAGCAGGTCAGTACCGGTATCAAGCCCCGTGACATCAAATCCATAGTGCCAGAGCATCTCCAAAAAGATACCCGCTCCACACCCTATGTCCAGAAGCGTATGCCCGCGCCGGGGCCACTGAGAGATCAAGTGTTGAAAAAGGCGGTTTTCCTGAGTGATGGCATAGGTTCCCTCAGGCGTTGCATACCAGTCATGCAGGAATTGGGCTGTTTCGGCGTTCCACATCTTTGCCTCCACGTTCTGTATTCATGAGAACAGAGTATCCTTTTGGTGGAGTGCAGGAAAGCCCCTTACTCTGCGGACGGCCAGATGCCGCATGGCCTTGCCGGCGCATAGCCCGACCTGAACGCCTCTTCGAGATCCGAAAAGCGGATTTGATTTTTTTTCGAAATATTGGCCGTGCGCAGACATGCTTTGGAGAAAAAACGTTTGCTGTTCCTATTGCCGATGTAGGGCTCTTGAGCCTGAGGACGGGTCAGGATGAACCCCCAGCAGCCCGCGCGCTTGTCCAGTGCGTCCTTTTGAGCCGCAGTCAGGCGGCGTACCAACTGGCTGGGGAGGTTCTTGTGCGCGTAAAAAGAAGCCATGCCCTGCTGGAGAAGCTGTTCATTGAGGGAACGCCCGTCGGGAAGGATGATTTCCGCGACAAGCCTTTGATACCGATCTCGGGATGCCCCGGAAAGCGGGATGACCTTGACCCGCTGTTTCCGTGTCCGCTCGCAGGTGAAGCGCGCTGCCTCGCGGGCATAATACTGGGGCGGGGTATCCTTGGAGCCTTTCTCAGGGGTATCGACTCCGGCAAGCCGGACGCGCTGTCCCGTATCAAGCACAAGCGTGTCTCCGTCCGTACACTGCGTCACGGTGGCTGAAAACAAGCCGTCCGCATGGGCGATGGCCGTCTGAAAAACGAAAAAAGCCGTCACGAGGACGGCGGAAAGCATTTGGGCAAGGGTGTGCATCAAGCGTCCGCGAGCCAGCCGGAGAGGGCATCCACGATCTTGCGAGCCTGTTCCGCGCTGGATATGTTGAATTTGGACTTTTGGCGGTATTCGCCCCCCGACTTCTGATAACGGCGGATAGCATACTTGTCCGGACCGTATTCGCCCGTTTCCGCGTCGAGCTCCTGATAGCGGAAAAGGATTGTCGTCCATGCCCCCTTGGAGAGGATGACCTTGTCCAGTTCCTTGATGAGGATCTGCCCGGATTCTTCGTATTCAATAGTGATTTCGTCTGGTGTGCTGCTCATAACAGTCCTTTCGCCACGCTGTTGCGCACAGTGGCTTTTAAAATGAAAGTTCCTCCTAACGTGTTTCGTAGCTATACGCAAGAGTCCGAAAGAAAATGGCTGGAACAAGGAACGGGAATGAAATGATGGGTCCGGAACCGGTCGAGGCTTCGTCCCACTGGACAAAATTTTTTCTGTCTGTAACAGACTGAAATATAGTCTTTTTTTATGCAGGATATATTCAATTAACTATTTGAATATTAAAGATTATTGCATCAAGAGAGAACATATACCCACCATTATATGCTTACTTATTGCTAACCTAGCTGTTTTTCCTCGGCGGTTAGCTCTCTCCCCTTATCCCCTCTCTCACACAAGGCACGTCCACAAAAGTCCTTTGGCTGGCCCTAGGTTACGCCTAACTCGCGGGTCCTTCCGGCCCGTGGGATCTCCCAACGGCGGTTCGACCCCATACTGTGGCTACGACTTGCGAAATGGAACCCCCGAAATAATGAGATGTTTTCTGGGGATGTTAGCTGCCGCCTAAAAAGTTGTCAGTTTTTAGTTTAATAAAATCAATAGGATATTGATATATGAGTGGTAAAAAGTACAAGGATAAGGTCGAACAACGCACCAAGGAAGAAGAAAAGGCGATGAAGGCCAAGGTTGCGGCTAAGAAGCAGGATCTCATGTCCGAACTTACCACCGATGTCATCCGTACCTACTTCGACGAGGATGGAGTGGGCGATGGCAAGCTGTTCAACCGTCTGCACCGGGATAAGATCGTGGGCGTGATCGATTCGGATGATTTCCTTTTCTGGAATGGGGCGCATTGGGAGAAAGCGAAAGAAAAACAGGAGTTCCGGGCGATAGAGGATGTTGTCCGCCTCTATGAACGCCTTGCCGTCGAGAAGGAGAAAGAGTTCGACTCCGTGGATAAACGGGATGATCCCGATTTGAAGAAGGAACTCCAGAAGCAGCTCAGCGCAATCCGGCGGCGGATCAAGACGCTGCGTGAGGCCCCCGGTCAGGACAACTTGAAAAAGATGACGGCCCGTGTCGATCCCCCTCTGCTGGTTTACCCTGAGCAGTTGGACGACAAGCCTCGTCTGCTGCCCTGTCCGAACGGCGTGATCAATCTGGAGACGGGTGATCTGGAGCAGGGTCGGCCACGGGATTACCTGCTCACTGCTTGCGAAACCGAGTACGATCCCGGCTTGCTGGATGTGGAAGACCCTTGCCCGGTGGCGAATGACTTTCTGCTTCGAAGCATGGATGGCGACAAGGAGCTTGTCGCGTTCATCTGGCGGCTGCTCGGATACGGGCTTATCCGGGAGCGCAAGGATCACATTTTTATGATTTTCCACGGGGAACACGGGCGAAACGGCAAGGATACGCTCATCAAGCTGATCACCACGACGCTCGGCAAGGCGCTTTCCGGCGACGTGCCCGTCGAGATGCTGCTCCAGACTCCGAACGTAAAGAACTCTTCCGGCCCTTCGCCCGATGTGATGAGGCTGCGAGGCATGTGCATCGCGTGGATCAACGAGGCCGAGGAGAATCAGAAATTTGCGCTGGCCAAGCTCAAGAAGCTGTCGGGCGGCAGCTACATAACCGGGAGGAGCCCCTATTCGAAGGAGGAAACCTCTTGGAAGCAGACGCACCTGCCGATCATGACCACGAACGAACTGCCAAAGGCGAAGGCCGATGACGCGGCTTTCTGGCAGCGTGCGCTCATCCTGAAATGGAACCTGTCTTTCGTGAATAAGCCTGATCCGGCGAAGCCCTACCAGCGCCAGGCCGACAAGTATCTTGACGAAAAGCTGGAGAAGGAGCGGAAGGGCGTCCTCGCCCGGATGGTCAGGGGGGCCATAGAGTACCTCAAATATGGTGGGCTGCAAGTCCCTGAAAAAATATACCGATGGACGGAGAGCCAACGCACTAATTGGGATGATCTCGCCCAGTTCATTGACGAATGGTGCGTCCGTGAGCCGGGCCATGAACGCATTGAGGACTACAAAACTTCGATCTCCGCGACGGATCTCCATGAGGCTTTCTGCCTCTGGTATGCCCGCTACAAGGATAGACGGTTCAGCATTTCCGCAAAGAAGTTTGCGGAAATGCTGAACAAAAAGGAAATCCCCTCGAAGAAGAGCAACGGCATCTGGCGTCTTGGGATCACACTTACGCCGGACGCAGATATTGAGCTTCAAAAGGCCCGTGAATTCAATCCTCCCAAATCCTCCCATAAAAAAGGGGAGGATGATAACGGTAATATGTTGTAATAAAACAATATATGTAAAACATGGGAGGATGGGAGGATTACCCCATAACTTTTCATGCGTTGTGATCTCATATCCCATTTATGCGCGTGTAAACTTTATATACTAATCCTCCCATCCTCCCATAGAAAAAAAGAATAAAAAAATCAGTATGAAATGAAAGTATCTCCTTTGGAGTGTTGGGAGGATCATATGGCCACCATGCTTGAGAACTATCGGCACCGCTTTGGCAGCGCAGTGAAGGCGCAGGGAAACGGCTTCAATGGCCCGTGCCCGTTGTGCGGTGGGGAGCCGGGGAAGTCCGACCGTTTCATCATCTGGCCGGACCGTGAGCACGATCTCGGGCACACCTGCGCCGTGAACCATATCCCCGGCGTTTGCTACTGCCGCCAGTGCCGCTTCACCGGGGACAGCATCAAGTACCTGATGGAGATTGAGGGACTGAGCTTTCGGGAGGCGTGTGCCGAGCTTGGCATCTCCAATGCCCCGGTTCGGCTCCGCCATCGGCCCGCCCCGCGTGAGCCGCGTGCCGAGTCCGGCACGTTTACCCCGCAAGAGTGGGAACTCCCCACGGAGAAGTGGGTGGGTTATGCGACGAAACTGCAAGGCGAAGCGGAGCGGGAGATCTGGAACCATCCCGAAGCGCTCAAGTGGCTTGCTGCCCGTGGCATCACGGAAGAGGCCGTCCGCACCTACCGCCTCGGTTATCTGGTGGGGGAAAACGGCAAGGCGGGCCGGTATCGTTCCCGCTCTGCTCTTGGCCTCGCCCCAAAAGAGCAGGACGGGAAAGCCATGACCATGCTGTTCATCCCCCGTGGGATCACAATCCCCCTGTTTGCCGAGGACGGGCGGCTCATCAACCTCCGTATCCGCAAGCCCAACGCCGATCTCGCCAAGGAAGAGGGCCGGAAATGCTTGAAGTACATCGAGCTGGAAGGCTCCTGCCGCCGCCCGCTGTTGCTGCGGCCAGAGGCGGAACGGGCGAGGCTCTCCGTATATGTCATCGTCGAGGGGGAGCTGGATGCCGTCCTGTGCCACTACGCGACGGGGGGCGGGATCGGTGCCCTCGCCGTCAGGAGCAACACGCGCAAGCCGGATGCCGAGGCTCACTCCCTGCTTGAGGGCGCGGTGCGGCTGCTGGTCGCCCTCGATTACGAGGACAGCCTGAACGGTGTGGCCGGATTGAAGTGGTGGATGGATACCTACCCGCACGCACGGCGCTGGCCGACGCCGGAGGGGAAGGACCCCGGCGAAGCCTACGGCCTCGGCGTGGATATACGGGAGTGGATCTCCGAGGGGTTGCCCCGCTCCGTCAGCCTGTCCGATGCCCCCGGAAGGGTGGAAGCATTTTCGTGTGGTCGTGTTTTTGAGGGGGGAGGGGGCGAAACGCCCACAAATTCCCCTTCTCTGGAAAAAGGAAAGGGACAGGACGGATGCACGGCCAGCGTAAAAGAGGCGCTCCCGGCGGGATTGCGCGAAGCTATGCCCGCATATCTCGCCGTCAACGATGTTCCTCCGGACGTGCTCCATGCATGGGCGCTATGGCAGGGCCTCCCCGTCCGTTTCATCAAGGAGGACGGGGGATTCAGGTGGCTGTACAGCCACTCGTGGGCAAAGCGGCACCGTGATCAGTTCGAGGCGTTCTGGCAGTTTCAGGACGGTTCCGACGCCCTGTGGGATTGGCTGACGGCACACGTCGCGGCAGAGATAGGCGCGCATAACCTTTTGAAGATATGGGGGTAACATGGATTTTTCGACTGAGAACGACACGCTTTCGCGCATCAGCAAGGCCCTGTACGGGGACGCCCTGACGCTGGCGGTCATGGACCCGAAGGACATTTCCCTGCTCAAGAAGAATGCCCGGATACTGAAAAAGGACGTCTTCCAGCAGCTCACGGCGAACATCGGGCGGGACAAGCGGCTGTCGTCCGTGCCCCTGTGCCACCGCCTGAGCGACGGCAGGGTGGAAGTCCTCTCCGGGAACCACCGCGTACAAGCCTCCGTCGAGGCGGGGATCGAGCGCATCCTCGTCATGATCATCGAAGAGGACCTGACGCGGTCGCAAGCCGTGGCCATCCAGCTTTCTCACAATGCCCTCGTGGGCGAGGATGACCCTGCGCTCCTTGCCGAGTTGTGGGCGGAGATTGAGGAGATAGCGGAGAAGACCTACGCGGGCCTGTCCTCGGACGTGGTGGAGAAGCTGGACAAGATCGACCTGACGTCCTTCACCACGCCTCAGGTGAGCACGCGCACCATGACCTTCGCCTTCGTCGACAGCGAGGCCGAACGCCTGAACGCCGTGCTCGATGAGCTGGACGGGCTGCCAGCGAAGGAAATCTGGCTGGCGGACGTGAGGCAGTTCGACCGTTTCTTCGACCTGCTGGAAGCGACGAAAAAGACGTTCGACGTGCGGAACGCCTCCCTCGCCATGCTCAAGCTGATGGATTTGGCGGAGGAAGCCATTGCCAACCACAAGCCCGAACAGGCGACGGAGGGCGCGGCATGAGCTTCATCGGAGCCGTGGCCACATCCGTCCGGCAGGTCCTCGCGCAGTATGCGAAGGACGTGCACCTGCCTTGCCTGATCGTCGGCGCCGGGAACTTTACCGTCCCGAGCGTGCTGCGCTCGGCGGGCTTCGCCGGGACGATAACGGCCTGTGACGTGACGCTCTACACCTCGGCGCTCGGCGCGTACCTGTCCGGCTGGACGCTGGAGGCGCGGGAGCGGGAAGACTGCCCGGAACACCTCCGGGGACTGCTCCGCACAGGGTCGCCGCTTGAACTGACGGCCTCCATCAGCCTGCTCATGGATCTGCGCGAGGTGTGGAAGTGCGACAACGCCTTCAAGATGCGCATGGTTGAGCACAGCCGGGAGGCGTGGGATATGCTCATGGAAAAGACCTGCGTGAAGCTCGAAGCCTACAAGTCGCACATCGGCCCCATCGACTATCAGGCCCGCGACGGCTTTGACCTGCTGGAAAAGAGCGCTCTCGGGCACACTGTTTTCGCGTTCCCGCCGACATACAAGGCCGGGTACGAAAAGCTGGAGGCGCTGCTCCGGGCCACGGTGGAATGGACGCCCCCGGACTACCGGGAAATGACCGACAAGAGCCTTGAGCTGTTCGAGGCCATCGCCCGGTTCGACTCGTATTACGTCGTGCTGGAGAAGGACCTCCCCGAAGTGTACGCGCTCCTCGGCCAGCCTTCGGCGGTGCTTCCCCGGGGGCGGGGCCGCACGACCTACATTGTGGCGAAACACGCCAAAAAAGTCGTGATCCGTTCCTCGGTCAAGACCGCCCCGGTCGGCCCGATATGGCCCGCGAACCGGGCTGTGTCCGGGGACGAGGTTCCCGGCTTCGCCCCGGTCAAGCGGGCGCAGTCGCTGCGGTTGAACGAACTCTACCTTGCCAAGCGCATCGATTACTTCGACGGCGGCGTGGACGTTTGCATCGTGCTCACGCTGGACGGGCAAGTGATTGGCAAGGCCGATTTCATGAAGACGAGCCACGCGCAGTGGAAGCTCCCGGAAGGCAACCCCGGCGGAGACGAATCCCTGTACATCATGTGCGATCTCGCCGTGGCCTCGGACGTTGAGAAGCGGCTGGCCAAGCTCGTGCTGCTCCTGCTCACCAGCCGCGAGGTCAAGGAATGGGTGGACGCCAAGCTGAACAAGCGGGTGGGATGGGTCATCACCACGGCCTTCGCCAAGGGGCCTGTTTCGATGAAGTACCGGGGGTGCTTCCAGCTCTACAGCCGGAAGCAGGACAAGAAAACGGGGCAGTACGCCCTCAACTACTATGCCCCGTTCGGAGCGCGGACGCTTGCGGAATCCTTCGCGCTCTGGAAGAAAAAATATAAGTAATTCGAGTAATTAAATACAAAAAAATGCTTGCATGACAGGTATAATATGCTAAGTTCTTTTTATGGTTGAACTTTTTCAATCAAAAGGAGAACGGCATGGACGCAAGGCGCAAGCAGGAACTCAAGGAGCTGATGGTAACGGCCTGGAATCTGGCTCGGTTCGGAGCGAACCGTTTCGGAGGTCCGGCCAGCCTGTATTTCTGGATGGCTCTGCGGATTGCATGGCGGGAACGCGGCGGGAAGTCCATCTACTACACGAAGGGCAATGTGGCCCAGATGTGGATGGGGATCGTGCCGAGGCAGGAGAAGGTGAAGCGGGGGCAGATAATGCTCCCCGGCCTTGCATAAAAGAGTGGGGCGGTAATGCCACTTACCGCCCCGATACGAAAAGGAGCCAAGTCCTTCATGTACGGATTGAGTTTGGCTCCTGCCCGCCAAAAAGTCAATGAGCAGAGCCATGACAGAGAGAGAAGCCCGCAAGCTGGCGAAGGAAGTCGTCAGCGACGAGTACGCGGTGATTGACGAAATCTGGAACCGCCGCAGGGTCAATTACCACAGCGTCGCCGCCGATTACGACAGGGACACGATCAAGGACATCAACCGCAAGCTGCCGAACCTGCTGGTGAAGAACGGCGGCGTCGCGCTGGACGAGCTGGCGGATGAATACGGGTTCGAATCCACCTGCGACCTGATCGACATGTTCCTTGCCTACACGCCGAAGCGCATCCGGCTTGAGCAGCTTGTAGCCCAATTTTTGGAAGAAAACCCTCAACCCTCCGGCGATTATGACGGAGACGTGCCTTTTTAGGAGGCCAGAATGTCCATTGAAACCTCGTTCTTTTCGAGCAAGGCCCCGAAAGAACGGAAAGTTTGCATCGCCAAGTGGCATCGGAACTGGAGCGGGCCGCGCGCCGAGCGGTTCGCTCCGTCCGACCCGAATGCCGTGGACTGGAAGGCGGCGTATCGTAAGGAATTGGAATCCCGTTTCCCCACGCCGTCCTCCTTGCGGCTCTACCTTCAGGAGATCGAGAAGCGGACACCGAACCCGATCCTGTGTTGCTTCGAGCTGAACCCGGAAGAGTGCCATCGCAGGGTGCTCGCCGCGTTCATCAAGGAAAACATCAACCTCGACGTTCCCGAGTGGAACGGTCGGCGGCATGACGGGCAATTCAGCCTGTTGCCGTAAACCGTAAAAAAGGCGGGGACGCCCGGTGCTACCAACACCGAACGCCCCCTAGGAAGCGGAGGGACTAGCCTCCAGCCACCACAAGCTAAGGTTAGCCCCTCCCGACTGCACAAGTCAACGGAGGGCGAAATGGACACCAAACCACATGCGCCCATCCGCAACACGGCGCGAGGACAGTATGGAAGATTTACAGAAGAACAAGGATCAGGGCGAAAAACTGCGTTCCCTTGTTGAAGTGAGCAGGAAGAACGACATTCCAGCGTTGCTCAATGCCAAGAACAGGGCGCAGCAGGATGTCTATTCCGATCCCTCGAAAGAAAATCTTGCCGTTCTGGAACGCGCCACAGCCATGCTGGAGAAAGCGATGGACGCAGGACAGAACTGCAAGAATTGGAAAGAGGCGCTCACCTATCTGCAAGAGGATTGCGGCAGGAAAATCGGACAGACCAAGCTGTTTGCCGACATCAAAGCCGGGCGCCTGAGAAAGCAGCCGGACGGCACCTTCAAGCGGCGTGACCTTGACCGCTACGCGGCGTCGCTCCCCACGGCGGGGACGCCGGACAAGCTGGCCACCGACGCCGCCAGACGGCAGCGGGAAAAGGAAGAGCAGGAAATCCGCAGGATACGGGCCGTGGCGGACAAGGAAGAGTTCATCCTCAAGGTCAAGCAGGGCCAGTACATCTCGCGGGATGACGTTTATCAGGAGCTTGCCGCCCGTGCCGTGGCCCTGTCCGCCAGCCTGAAAACGGAGTTTGAGGCGCGGTCGCTCGACGTGATCGCGCTGGTCGAGGGGAACCCGAAGAAATCGGGTCCGTTCGTCGAGCACATCGAGCAGGTCATCGACGAGGCCATGAACGAGTACGCGAAGCCCATCGAGATTGAGGTCACGTTTACCGACGAGCCGGAAGCGGAAAACGAACCGGACGACGAATAACGCAGGGCAGGGGCGCGTCTGCCGGACCAACGCGCAGGAATTGAAAATGAACACAACACCCATGCGAGAGTTCAACCATTTTCCCATTATGGACGGGAAGGTCGGCAACGGCGTGAAGTTCGAGCGCATCCGGCGCATCACGGGCTACCTCGTTGGTACGGTGGATCGGTTCAACAACGCCAAACGCGCCGAGGTCCGTGACCGCGTGGCGCATATGAGAGTTTCTCCGGAGGCGCACAATGAAACTCCGTCACGGCATGACGGTGATGACGGCCCGCTACGCCGTGGTGCTGCGGGGCCGGAACCAGTGCTTCCCTGACCAGTGGTGGGGGCACCCGATCATCGAAGGGAAGATCATGAAGCGGCACACCATCGTGCTGAAAGCCGAGGACGTGGTGGCCCTCCCCGTGCCGGAGGGTTTCCAACGAGTGTTTCCGGGATTGTTGAAGGGATAGCATGACGCAGCTTGCCTTGTACGAAATGCCGAAAAAGGAGTGCCGGCGCGTGGCCATTTCGGTGGCGATACCGAAATGGCTTCCGCCGTCTCTGGCCTTGTGGCTCCGTCAGCGCATGGCGGAACGGCCGGAGGGAAAACTGACCGTGGCCACCCGGTTCTCAAAAGGGGAGCGGGCCGCGATGAAGCGCCGCAGGCCCGTGCCGATCAGCGCGTGGGCGGAGAAGCACCGTATCCTCGAAATGTCGGCCATCCGGGGCCGCTGGCGGAACGTGTTCACCCCGTACCTCACCGGGATCATGGACGTGTCCGGGCTTCCCGGCGTCGAGACGGTCATCATCTGCAAAAGCCCCCAGACGGGCGGATCGGAGTGTGGCCACAACATCGTCGGGTACTGCATCGACCGTCTCCCCGGCCCGGTGATGTACGTCTTCCCGGACGAGCTGACCGCCCGCGAGAACGCCAAGGATCGCATCATCCCGATGATCGAAGCCTCCCCGCGCCTCCGGCAGTACATGACGGGCTACGGCGACGACGCTTCCAGCCTGCGCATCAACCTGCTGCACATGCCGATTTACCTCGGCTGGTCCGGCTCCGTCTCGCGGCTCGGGAACAAGCCCATCCGCATCCTCATCCTCGACGAGCTGGACAAGTACAAGAACCCGAAAAACGAGGCCTCGTCCGAATCGCTGGCGGAGAAGCGCACGACGACATGGCGGACCCGGCGCAAGGTCGTGAAAATCTCGACCCCGACCACGGAGGACGGCCCGATCTGGAAGGCGCTCATCGAGGAAGCGGGGGCCCGCTTCGATTTCTGGGTGCGCTGCCCGCACTGCGGCTTTTTCCAGCACATGGATTTCGAGCGCATCGCGTGGCCCGGAAAGGATGAGGAGAAGTCCCCGGATGCCGAAACCGTGCTGGCGAAGAGGCTGGCCACTTACGCCTGTGAATACTGCGGCACGGTGTGGGATGACGGCGACCGTGACCGGGCGGTCAGGGGAGGGGAGTGGCGCGAGCGCACGTCCGGCCTTGAGCTGATGGCGCACGCCACCGTGCACCGCCCCGTGAAGGTGGGCTTCCACATCCCCGCGTGGCTTTCATATTTTGTGAGCCTGTCCGAAGTGGCCCACGCATGGCTCAAATATAAGGAGAGCGGAAAATTGGACGACCTCAAGAATTTCAGGAACCAGTACGCCGCCGAGCCGTGGGTGGAGTCGCACGCGGCCCGCTCGGAAGACGCCATCCTCGCCCTGTGCGACGACCGCCCACGCGGGAAGGTTCCCGGCCCGGTGGACGGAAAAGAGCGGGTATCCGTCCTTCTGGCCACGGTGGACACGCAGCAGCACTATTTCCGGTACGTCATCCGGGCCTACGGCTATGGCGAAACCGAGGAGAGCTGGCTCGTGGCGTCCGGCTCGGCGGACAACCTCGCGGCGCTGGAGGAAATCCTGTTCGGGAGCGTCTACGCCGACCCGGACGGCAGGGAATACGCGGTCAAGGCAGCCATGATCGACGCGATGGGCGGGCGCACCGCCGAGGTCTACCGATGGGCCGTCCGTCATCGGGGCCGCGTCTTCCCGTGGCAGGGCGTCCGTTCGATGGCGCAGCCCTACACCCCCTCGCATCAGGAATACTTCCCCGACGCCAAGGGCAACAAGGTCAAGATCCCCGGCGGGCTGATGCTCTACCGCTGCGACGTGACGTTCTTCAAGTCCGATCTGGCGTTCAAGCTCGGCATCCACCCGGACGACCCCGGCGCGTTCCACCTCCACGCCAATGACGGCGGGCAGCTTGAGCAGTACGCCAAAGAGCTGTGCGCCGAGGTGTGGGATGACGAAAAGCAGGGATGGGAAAACCCGGCAAACAAGCCGAACCATTTCTGGGACTGCGAGGTCATGCAGCGGGCGTTCGCGTTCATCCTGAACGTCCGGCATCGCCGCAGACCGGACGAGGAAGCGAAAAAGCCCGCCCGTCCCCCGCGCCCGTCCGAACGCGGCGGGGGCGGCATCGGTTCGCGCCTGGCGAACCTGCGGAGGTCGTGATGGCGCTGTACGACTTGTCGGATCGCCTCAACTGGCAGCAGGCTTGCGAGGTGCTTGGATGTCGGAAGACGTTTTTGTATCAACTTGCGCGCGAAGGTAAAATTCGCATGTATGGCGCGGGGAAACGCTGCCGATGGTTTTCTCGGGAAGATTGTGAAAAACTCATCTCTCCATCGTTTTTTTCTCTTGACAATGGTAGCTTAAAAGCTACTATACAACAAAAGAAAATGGGAAACTCCAATGTACAAGATAGAGCATTACCTGACTGAAAACGGCAAGGATATTGTGCAGGACTATTTGGATGCCATGCGTGATCTCCGTGCACACGTCCGTATCCTTCGTCGAATTGACCGTGTGGAGCAGGGGAACTTCGGCGATTGCAAGAGATTGTCTGAGGGACTTTTTGAACTGCGCATAGATGTCGGGGCTGGATACCGCGTGTACTATACGCAGATGGGAGACCGATTGATTTTGTTGTTGTGCGCGGGCGACAAGAAATCACAGTCGGCAGACATAGTAAGGGCAGAGACGTTCCGGCAGGATTATATTTCGAGAATGGAGGTCAAAAATGACTAACACAAGCATTAGCCATGAAGCGGCTACGATAGAGAGTCTGCGTAAGAACCCTAAACTGGCACTGGCCTATCTGAATGATGTTCTGGAAGACGGCAGTGAAGAGGAGTGTCTTATCGCCCTGCGTCGTGTTGTCGAGGCATCCGGGGGGATAGCGCATCTGGCTAGAAAAACTCATCTTCACGAAAAGAGCCTACACCGTGCATTGTCCGAAAAAGGGAATCCGACATTTCGCACCCTGTTTGCGATTTATAATGCTCTCGGTTTTCGGATGTCAGTTTTCCGTGTGGCGGAAGCGTAAGTTAAGGATGAGTCTCGTTGGCACTGTTGTACCAATCTTCTTTTCTTCTAAAAATTTTCTCGACCTTGCTTGGTATCTCTGGCATTCTCAGCGGTACAGAAAATTGATTTTTTGTACATAATTTTTATTTAAAATAAGTAGTTATCAGAGGGGATACGCCGTGAGTTTAGAAACAAATTTGCTTGGTCGATTAAGAAATACAACGCTTCCGAGAACCCATGCACTGCTTCCTCTCTTTGAATCTGTTGTGAACTCGATTCATGCTTGTGAAGAAGTAAAAGATAGAAATATCTCCAAAGGAGAGATCACTGTACAAATTTTGCGTGAACCGAAGGAAAACTCACAACTTTCATTTTCAGAGAATAAAAAAGTTGGACCAGAAGCTTTACCACGGATAGTAGGGTTTAAGATTTTTGATAATGGTATTGGATTTAATGATTCCAATATGGAATCATTTCAAACTTTAGATAGCGATTATAAAAAAGATAAAGGATGTAGGGGAATAGGTAGGCTTTTGTGGCTTAAAGCCTTTAGAGAAGTGCGGATAACAAGTAATTATATAGGAACACTTAGTGAAAAATATCAAAGAAAATTTTCCTTTACTAAGGAGCGTGGTATTTTCCCTCCCTCGCCTGAAGGAAAAAAAATTCAAAAAGATTCTGATAACTATACTATAGTTGAACTTATTGATTTTTATTCTATCTATCAAAAACATGCATCTAAAACAGTTCATAAAATTGCAAGTGCATTGCTTGAACATTGTTTATGGTATTTTATACGTAGTGATGGTAGACCTGTTATAACGATCATTGATGGTGAAGAATCTGTTTCATTAGATACTTTATTTGATACATATACACTTGGTAATATTGAAAGTGATAGTTTCAATATTAAAAGTCAATGCTTTGATTTGACATATATAAAAGTACGGAACCAAAATTTAAATAATCACGAAATTTGCTATTGTGCTGCCAATAGACTTGTTAAAAGAGAGAATATTACAAATAAAATACCAGGATTATATAAACGCTTGTCAGATGGTGCTGGTCAGTTTTCATATTTATGTTTTGTCACATCCCCATATTTGGATGAAAAAGTTCGTTCAGAACGAACTGAATTTGATATATCCTATACAAGGAAAAAAGAATCAAGTCTGTTTGATCAAGATTGGCTTACTTTGTCTGATGATACCTTAGATGATGAGCTTGTATTTGAGGAAATCACTAATACTGTTTTAGAAAAGATTGCTTATAGGCTTTCTGAGATATTGAAAAAAAATCAAGATACCGGAAAAAAACGAATAGAAGAATTTATTTCTATGACTGCCCCCAAATATAGACCAATAATGAAACACTTTCCAGAATTATCTGTTGATCCAGATATGTCTGATAAAGAATTAGATCTTATTTTGTATAAACAACTTTCTAAACTGGAAAGAGACTTAATATCTAGTGGGCACGATCTTTCTATTCCAAAAGATGAAGAAATGTTTAGTGATTATAAAAAGCGTCTCGATGCTTATATGTCTAAAGTTAATGATGTTAAAATGTCAAACTTAGCAGGATATGTTTTTCATAGAAAAGTGATAATTGATTTTTTTGAAAATATTATTGGAAAATATCGTGATGGAAAATTTCCCCAAGAAAGAGTTATTCATCAATTGATAATGCCAATGCAAGTAGAATCTGATGATGTAAGATTTGATGATTCTAATTTATGGTTGATAGATGAAAGATTGTCTTTTCATAATTTTCTTGCATCTGATAAAAGCTTACTGTCAATGCCAATTACAAGTGCCAAAGATAGATTGGAACCAGATATAATTTCTCTTATGGTATATGATAATCAAATACTTATTAATGAAGGAAAACAGCTTCCACTTGCAAGTATCAATGTAATTGAAATAAAACGTCCTATGCGTAATGACTACTCTGAAGGTGAAGATCACGATCCAATACAACAATCATTACAATATATAAAAAAAATAAGAGAAGGACAAGCGACAACAAAAAATGGAAGACTTATTCCACAATCTAAAGATATTCCAGCATTTTGTTATATATTAGCTGATTTAACACCAAAAATGAAAGATAGAGCTGAGTATGCAAATCTCAAAATTGCAAGTGACTATATGGGATACTTTGGATATAATGAAAATCATAAAGCATATATTGAAATTATAAGTTTTGACAAATTAATTACTACTGCTAAACAACGTAATAGAGCTTTTTTTGATAAACTTGGTTTACCATCTAATTAAGTTAAGTGGTTTAACTATTAATTTTAGTTTTGCTAATAATAAAATATTTTATTGATTACTGATTGGTATTATGTCAATACTAATTATTAGTTACAACTAACGGTAATAGTTGTTAATTATTCTAGTTAATATTGCCCGGCCTCACCGTCGGGCTTTTTTTCGCCCTTTTGGGAATTTTTAGTTCGCTTATTCCGCTTGTTCCGCACATTCCGCGACTTGCACATTTTTTCGTGCTATGTGTAGCACACTATGAGCACTATCTGGACACGTGAAGAACTCCTCGGTCTGATCGCCTGTTGGAAGGCCGCGTACAAGGCGGCGTCCACGGGCAAGTCGTACACGGTGCAGGGCCGCACCTTGACCCGGTACGACCTGCCCGAGATCCGCCGGCAGCTTGTCTATCTTCAGGGCGAGCTTGCGGCGCTCGACACCGGGCGTCGCGGCCCCACTATCGTACTCGCAAGGGTGAGGAGGTAAGGCATGGCACTGCTTGATCAGTTCGGGCATCCCCTCCCTCCCGTGTCCACTTCGCGCATGACCGCCCGTGCCTCCCGCGACGCCGGGGCCTATCGCGGCTCCATCTCGGGCTGGCGCGGGCCGCAGGTGCATTCCCCGGAAGGGGAATCCCGCGAACGCGACGTCATGCAGCGCCGTGCCGCCGACCTCGCCGCCAACGATTGGGCGGCGCATTCGGCGGTGGAGGCCATTTCGGGCAACGCCATCGGGACGGGCCTTGTCCCGAAGGCGAGCATCCCCGCCGACATGCTCGGCATCTCCCCCGAGAGCGCCCGCGAACTCGGCAAACGGATGGAGTGGGCCTTTGCGCTCTGGACATCCGAAGCCGACGTTCGCGGGCAATGCCACTTTGCCGACCTCCAGAATCTCGGCATCCGCACCATGTTGAGCCTGGGCGAGATGCTGCATCTGGCGGTCATGCTCAACGAAAAAGAGCGGGAACGGCAGAACCGGGCGTTCTCGTTCGCGCTCCAGACGCTTTCCCCGGCCCGCCTGATGACGCCGAGCGACCAGCAGAGCGATCCGCTTATCCGCGACGGCGTCCGCCTGTCCGAGTACGGCAGGCCGGAAGGGTACTGGCTGGCGACGCCCAAGGCTTCGCCCCAGTCACCCTTCGTGTCCGTGGAGCGGAGCGCTCTGCTGGCGGCGGACTTCACCTATGTCCCGGCCCGCGTCGGCCACCGCCCGGGGGTGTTCCACCTGTTCCGGCACGAGACGGACGAGCAGGTGCGCGGCGTTTCGGCGTTCTCCAAGGGCATCGAGCTGTTCCGCAACCTGTCCGACGCCATCAGCTACGAGCTGTTCGCGCAGGTCATAGCCGCGTCGTTCCCCGTCTTCGTCGCGCTGGAAAACGGCGGGGTGCAGCTCCCCGACTATGTGACGGAAGGGCAGGAAGGCGACGGCGAACGCCGGGAACGCCAGCTTGTCCAAGACCTCAGCCCCGGCCAAGTCCTCTACGGCAACGAGAACGAAAAGCCGTACGTGCTGGAATCGAAGCGCCCTTCGGCCAACTTCTCCGCGTTCGTGGAGATCGTGCTGCGGGCGACGGCGGCCTCCGTGGGCATCCCCTACGAATCGCTGACGAAAGACTTTTCCAAGACCAACTACTCCAGCGCCCGCGCCGCGCTCAACGAGGCGTGGAAGCTCTACAGCTTTTACCGCAACTGGTTCGGGCGTCTCTACTGCCAGCCCGTCTACGAGATGGTCATGGAAGAGGCATTCCTCCGGGGCATGTTCGAGCTTCCGAAAGGCGCGCCGGGGTTCTACGAGGCCCGCAAATTCTGGTGCAACGCCGACTGGATCGGCCCCTCGCGCGGGTTTGTGGACCCGGTGAAGGAGATCACGGCAACCATCCTCGCGCTGCAAAACCGCCTCATGACCTACGGCGAGGCATGGGCCGAGAGCGGCAGGGACTTCGACGAAGGCTACGCCCGGATGCTGGAGGAGTCTCCCTTGCTGGCGTTGCTCGCTCCTCTGAATCTGAGCACCAAGCCCGGCAAGCCGGGCAAGGACGCGGCCCCGGAGGGCGACGAAAAGCCGGAAGGTGAAGCCCCCGAAGAGGGGACGGGAGAAGAAGATGAATGAGTTGTGGGCGTTGCCCTTTGAAATGGCGGAACAGGTGCTGTCTGATCTGGCCTCGGCAAAAGAGGTTTCACAATCCTCCTTCGGAGAAGCGTTTGGGAAAGGCAGAAGCGGCTATGAGCTTGTCGGCGGGGTGGCCGTCATCCCGGTATCCGGGCCAATCGTCAGGGAACAGGGCTGGTACGGGACGGGGCAGGATGCCGTGGCGTCGTCGTTGAAGGCCGCTCTTGCCGACCCTTCCGCCCGGGCGATCCTGCTCGACATCACCAGTCCGGGCGGCGTCGTGGCGGGCACGAAGGAGCTTGCCGACGCCATAGCCGAGGCCCGGACGAAGAAGCGCTGCGCCGCCTACGCCAACGGCCTGTGCACGTCCGCCGCGTACTGGCTGGCGTCGGCCACGGGCACGGTCTACGCGCCGCTGACCGCCACGGTCGGCAGCATCGGCGTGATCATGACGATCACCAACTACGCGAAGCTGGAAGAGAAATGGGGCATTTCCACCGTGACCATCACGGGCGGCAAGTGGAAGGCGGCCGGACAGGGCGGCGAGCTGACCGACGAGGAACGCCGGTATTTTCAGGAACGGATCAACACCCTGCACCAGATTTTCAAGGCCGATGTGGGCCGTCACATGGGGCTGACGGCTGACCCGCAACTGTGGGGCGAGGCGCAGCTTCTGCTGGCGCAGCCCGCGCGGGAACTTGGCCTTGTCACCGATATCGTCAGGGATCGCGACGCCGCGATCCGCAAACTCGCTGTGGAGGCACAGATGACCAGAGAAGAACTCGCCGCGCAGTCCCCGGAACTGGTGGACGCGCTGCTGGCCGAAGGCAGGCTGAAAGCGGAGGCCGAGAACAAGGCGAACATGGACAAGGCGGCGGCTGATGCCGTGGCCGGCGCGCTTGCCGTGGTGAAGGCCGTGGCGGGCGATGAGACGGCGTCCCGCGTCGAGACGACGCTGAACACCCTCCGGGCCACCGGGATGAGCGCCGAGCAGATCGCCACCGTAGCACCGTTGCTGGCGAAGGCCGAAGCGCCCGTGCATGAGAATGCCGAGGCGAAAACCCGTGCGGACATCCTCGCCGGACTCCAGAATATCCACCAGAATCCCGTGGCGGCCTCGCCGGGGACGGTTCCCACGGCAACCACGAAAAGCCCGCTGCTGGCGGACGCCGAGCGTCGCGCCGAAGTCGCGAAGTAAGGAGACATCATGTCCAAGATCATCGTCAATACCGAAGTCATGGGGCCGGACTTTTCCGAGCTTGTCCTGCATGAGCTGAACTACGAGTGGAGCCGCGAGGTTGTGACGTTGGCGGCTTCGGAAGCGGATCTTCCGTTCGGCATGGTGCTGATGCGCGAAGCCGGGGAATACAAGCCGCTGACGGAATCCACGGTCGAGAGCGCCCAGAAGTTGGGCGGCGCGCCCGTCGCCGTGCTCATCGGCGCGGTCAAAGCCAGCGAGTCCGCACAACCCGGCATCGTGATCCGGCGCGGGGCCATCCTGAACGGCGCGGCCCTCAAGTTCGACGCCAGCGTCACCACGAAACAGGCCGATGCCAAGCTGTCCCTGTCCGACCTTGGCATCGTCATCAAGGAGTAACCCATGCCCATGCAGCATTATCCCACGGTGTTCGAGTGCACCGAAATGACCGCGGCGGTCAACAAGCTGCCCGCGCGTCCCTTCTTCTTCAAGCCGCTGTTCGAGGTGAAGGGCGTGAAGACCACGACCGTTTCCCTCGACATCAGGCAAGGCCGCATCGTGCTGATCGGAGACTCGGAGCGCAATACCGCCCCGGAGAGCCTTGCCGGGCGCGGGGCCAAGCGGGAGTGGAAGCACCTTTCCTGCGCGCATCTGGCGCAGTCCGACACGCTGGCCCCCGAAGACCTTCAGGATGTCCGGGCATTCGGCTCCACCGAGCCGATCTCGGTTGCCACAGTCTACAACGACAAGATGCAGCAGTTGAAGGACAACTTGGCGGCGACGATGGAGTTTCACAGGCTTGGAGCCATCAAGGGCGTGGTGCTCGATGCGGACGATAACCAGACCGTCCTGCACGACATTTTCAAGACGTTCGGCGCCACCAAGAAGACGCTGGACATTTCGTTCCCGAAGACGGCCGCCGACGATGCGAACCCCATTTTGACGAGCATCCTCAAGGCCAAGCGGCATGTCGAGGCCGCGATGGGCGGCACGCCGTTCGATCATATCGAATGCATCATCGGCTCGGACGCCTACGACATGCTGACCTCCCACAAGCTGGTGCGGGAGTATTTTGAAAGATGGCTCTCCAATCGGGAGAATTTTGGCGACAACGACTACCGCAAGCGCGGCTTCCCCTACGGCGGCCTGACGTTTGTGGAGCGTTCCGACGTGGTGGGCGGCCAGACGATGGTGGAGGCCAAGAAGGGGCACGTCTACCCGGTCGGCCCCGGCATCTTCAAACAGTTCCACGCGCCCGCCGACTGGATGGAGACGGTCAATACCATCGGCCTCGAATATTACGCCCGCATGGACGAGAAGCCCAAGGGACGCGGTTTTGATCTGGAAGTCCAGTCCAACCCGCTCACGCTCTGCACCTACCCCGAAGCGCTGGTCGAGCTGACCTTCAAGGCGGCGTAGTCATGGCCGATTTCGATCTCGCCTACGCGCCCGTCGCCAAGTGGGAGGGCGGCTGGACGCACGACTCCGGCGACAAGGGCGGGGAGACGTTCCGCGGGTGCGCCCGCAACTTCTTCCCCAACGAACCGATCTGGCCCGTCATCGACCGGGAAAAGAGCCATCCCTCCTACAAGAAGGGCAAGGCCGCCTTCTCCGCACACCTTATGGGGATTCCGAGCCTCACGGGGTGCGTCAAGGGTTGGTACAGGAAAGAGTGGTGGGACAAGCTCGGGCTCGAACGGTTCGACCAGATCGTGGCCGACGAGCTGTTCGAGCAGGCCGTGAACCTCGGCAAGGCGGGCATGGGGCGTTACCTGCAACGGCTCTGCAACGCCTTCAACTGGCGGAAGGACGGCAGCGCAGACGGCGCGCGCCTGTTCGACGATCTCCAGACGGACGGCGTCGTCGGCCCGAAGACGCTTTCGGCCCTCTCCATCGTCCTTTCCCGGAACGATGCCCGGCGCATCGTGCACCTCATGAACTGTATGCAGGGCGCGCACTACGTGAACAGCGGGGCGAACCGTTTCAACCAGCGGAAATTCTGCGTCGGCGGCTGGCCGACGCGCACCTATGACCCCGGACAGGAGGTCTTCTGATGGATTTCGCTACATTGATGGATTCTCAGTCCGGCATCGTCGCGTTGGGCATGGCCGCCGTTTCCGGCGTTTGCGCGTTCATCTGCGCGTTCATGCCCGCGCCCACGGAACAGTCGGGCATGTTGTACCGGATTGTCTACGAGCTGCTGAACTGGATCGGCTGCAACAAGGGCAAAGCCAAAAACGCCGACGACGCGGGCAATGGCGGCAAGTGATGCATGGTCGGCCCTCGTCCGCATCCTTCAACTGGTTCTTGAAGGTTTTCGGGAATACCGCCGCCGTTCCCGTGTGGGCGCTGTGCGCTCTGACGGCGGCTCTGCATGGCTGCGGAAGTTCGGGGGCGCTGACAAGCGTGCCTCCCACACCGATGACGCCGGGGGCGATCATCACTGAGGCGTGGGCCTACGAAGAAAACGGGCGTTGGGAACAGGTGGAGGGTGAATGGATTCATCTTCCGGCAAACGAGGGCGCGGAGCTGCTGCTCTGGATTGAACACGCGGAGGAACTATGCCGCTGACCACGGAAACGCTGCTGGCCTATTCGATGGGCATCATCGGTACATTGCTTGTGCTGCTCATTTCGCTCGTCGTCTATGTCTTTCTCACGCTCAGGGAGGAAGTCCGGGGCGTTTCATCCGATTTGTCCGAGTTGAACAAACACCGGGTGAAGCTCGTCCACATTGATGATTGCCGCCTGACGGTAGCGCGTGTCCATGAACGGTTGGACGACTACGAAGACGCCATGCAGGGCCTCAGCGAACGCATGGCCCGGACCGAGGCGCTGTTGCAGGAGCGGGGAGGGCATTCATGAACCAGAGCTTTTTCAAGGAGATCCTGGAACAGGAAATCCACTCCGTGTTCCTGAACCCCGCCGAATTCGGGGAATCCGTCACGCTTGAAGGCAGAACGCTCGACGCCGTGGTGGACAGGCCGGAAATGGCATGGCCCGAAGCGGACGACAGGCCCGGCGTCTCCAACGAGTTCGTCGTGTTGGCCGTGGCCCTGTCCGACTTCCCCGATGAGCTTTGGCCCGGAAAGCCCGTGAATTTCAACGGCGAACGTTGGAACGTGGATACCGCCGACCGCGAGGCGTTGCGTACCATCCGGCTGTACAGGGAGCGGTCATGATCAAGATTGAGGTGTCCAGAAGGGATGTGGCGTGGTTGTTGAGGCCCCTGCAAGAGTTCCCGAAGGAATGCCAGGGGGCGATGTGGCAAGCCGTGAAGCGTTCCCTGTCCACCGCCCGTAAGGAAATGACGGAGGAAATCTCGGCTCTCGCGTACCTCAAGAGATCCGTCATCCGGGACGCCGTTCAACCTGTCCAGATGTACGGCAAGAAACGGGCCGAGCATGACCGCCGTTACAAGGTGGCCGACAAGGACAAGGTTTTCGGCGTCATCCGGGTAAGCGGGCGGAAGACCCCTCTCGATGCCTACCGGTTGGCCCCGAACGCCCCAACCCGGCCCAAAGGGTCTACAGGTAATGAGTGGCCGCGTGCGGGGTATCAGCTCGGCCCCCGTTATCCCGTCCGTTACAAGCCGAAGACGTCCGACCGCTCGAAAGGGTTCGTGCTGCGTGGCAAGTCGGGGAAGCTCCGCTTCATGCAGGAAAAGCTTGGCCGCAGACACCAGTACCAAGGCCGCTCGGTCTCGACGCTCATTTGGACGCATGATTACACGGTCCAATATTTCGCGGTGTTCGATGAAGTGGTCGATCCCATTGGAAGAAACGTCAAGCGGCGGTTCATCTCCGTGTTACAGCACGAGATCGACTTTCGTATAACCAAGCTCGCGGCAAAGGGGAAATAGGATGAAATCCAAAGAACTGTTGCTGTCGGTACGGGAAATGCTGATCGGGGCCATGCAAGACTATCCGTTTCCGGCATCCGATGGCGGGCACGGGGATCTTCAAGTGTTCCTTCATGGTTTGCCGGAGGATCAAAGGGGAACCTACCCGTTCATCTGTATCCGATGGGCCAGTGGAGGCATTGATGAAGGCATGGAGGGTGCAGAAGGCCGGGAAACGCTGGCGCTCGTGATCGGGATGTTCGCCCCGGAAGGGCAGGAACAGGCGGGGCTGCTCCTCGCGGAACTCCTCGATTGGCTGCGGGCTGTCCTGCGCCGTAACCGTGTGGTGGCCAAAAAGTTTGAGCTGCAATACCCGCTCAAGTCTTCGATGCCGGAACCTGACAGGCAGTGGATCGAACATCATTACGCTACCGTTTACCCTGAATATCAATATGTTATCCCGTCCACCCCGTTGGGCGGCACTTTGAAGGAACACACCTATGAGTGAGCAGGAATCCCCAAAAACAGCCCGCAAATCGCCTGCGAGAGCCGAAAGCCCGTCCCCGGAGCTGGTTGCCCGCCGGAAGCAGGTGTTGACCGTGTATGTCGGCCCGGACAGGCCGTTCGGCCTTCCCCTGCGGACCAGCGCCGTCCTGCGTGGCGAACCGCTTCCGCAGCTTGCCGCCGTCATTGAGGCCAACCCGGATCTGAAAAAGCTGTTCGTGCCTGTGGAGGAGCTTGCCGAAACCCGTTGCCAGCTCCGCAAGGAAGGCAGCGGTATGCAGCGGCTTTTCAAAACCATCAACGAGGCCAGCCGCAAGGCTCGGAAGGCCAAGGAGTAGGGTATGGCATTCAGACACGGCGTTTACACCAGCGAACTGCCCACGAGCATCCTCCCGGCCCGTTCCGTGGACAGCAATGTGGTCTTCGCGGTCGGCACGGCGGCGGTTGACCGCCTCGAAACGGGCAAGCCCCGCTACGTGAACCGGCTGCGCATGTATTATTCGTATGACGAGTTCGTCTCCGAAATGGGGTGGGACGAGGAGAACTTCAACAAATACAGCTTGCAGGAGCTTGCGTACAGCCACTTCGCGCTCTACCGGGGCGCGCCGCTGGTGGTGTGCAACGTCTTCGATCCCGCCGTCCACAAAACGAGCGTCAGCAGCGAGGCCGTGAGCTTCGACGCCAAAGGCGCGGCTTCGCTCAAGCACGGCTCTGTTTCCAAGCTGGCGCTGAAAAACGCGGAAAGCTCCACAACCTACGTCGAAGGCACCGACTACACGCTGGACCCGATCACCGGGGAACTGTCCCGCATCGAGGGCGGCAGCCTTCCCGCCGAGGCGACCGCGACCGCCGAGTACGACTATGCGGACGTGTCGCTTGTGGACAGCACGGACGTCATCGGCGGCATCAACGAATCCACGGGCGAATCGGAGGGGCTGGAGCTGATCGATTCCGTGTTCCCGCAGTTCCGGCTCGTGCCGGGGAGCATCGTCTGCCCTCGCTTCTCCGAAGATTCCGCCGTGGCCGTGGTCATGGCGGCGAAGGCTGACGGCATCAACGGTCTGTTCCGGGCCATCGCCATCGCGGACATCCCGACTGGCGGCGAACACGGGGTCACGAAGTATGCCGAAGTTCCCGCGTACAAGCAGAACAACAACCTTTCGGACGAGCTGCTGATCGTGTGCTGGCCCAAGGTGAAGCTCGGGGACCGCGTGTTCGGCCTCGCCACGCACCTCACCGGGCTCATCTCGCAGACCGACGCCGACCGGGAGGGCGTCCCCTACGCCAGCCCGTCCAACAAGCGGCTGGAGATCACCAGCATCGGCTATCCCGACGAAAAGGAGGAGGGCGGCTGGAAGGAACTCTTCCTCGGCCTCGACAAGTGCAACTACCTGAACGGCGAGGGCATCTACACCGCCGTGAATTGGGACGGCGGCATGAAGTCGTGGGGCGGGCGCATGAGCGCGTATCCCTCGAACACCGACCCGAAGGATTGCCAGGACGCCATCCGTCGGTTCTTCAACTGGTACCAGAGCACGTTCATCCTGACGTACTTCCAGAAGGTGGACAACCCGCTGACCCGCCGCCAGATCCAGACCATCCTGAAAAGCGAGCAGATCCGGCTGGACGGCTATGCGGCCCGCGAGATGATCCTCGGCGGTTCCATCTCCTTCGACGAGTCGGACAACCCGGCGACGGATCTCATCGACGGCATCGCCCGTTTCCACCTGCGGATCACCCCGCCGCCCGCCAACCGCGAAATCGACGGCATCTTTGAATTCGACACCGACAACCTGAGCGTGCTGTTCAGCTAGGAGAAGCCATGCATCGTCCTGAACAAAACGTCGCCTACCGCGTGTACTGGCAGGGGAAAGATCTTCTGGGCACGGCCCAGATCGAGATGCCCCAGATTCAGCATATGACCGAAACCCTCAACGGGTCCGGGCTGTCCGGCGAGATCGAGTCCCCGACCATCGGGCTCACGCAGTCCATGACCTGCAAGATGACCTTCACGAGCGCGACCAAGGCCATTTTCAGCACGCTGGACTGGACGCTCCAGCCGTTGTTCGAGTGCTACAGCGCCTTGCAGGTTGTGGACGAGTCCACGGGAATCCGCAACACGGTCCCGTTTCGGCTGAACATCATTGGGCGTCCAAAGAACATGAGCCTCGGCACGCTGGAAATCGGCAAGAAGCACGGCAACGATATTGAGTTGGAAGTGACTCGCCTCGAAGTCCTGCTGGACGGCGAGGAACAGCTCCTCATCGATAAGATCAACTTCATCTACAAGGTGCAGGGCACCGACCTGCTGGCCGCCGTCCGCGTCCAGATGGGCCTCAACGCATAGGAGAAAACATTATGGAAAAGACCGCGCAAGCCACCCTGAGCGCCCCCATCACCGTGCAGGGCAAAAAGACCGACATCCTCACCCTGCGCCGGGCCACGCTTGGCGACGACGAGGACGCGATGGACATGGCCATCTCCTTCAACCGGGGGAACAACCCTGTCACCGTCGAGCTGTGCACGTTGTCCATCGTGACGGGGGTTCCCTACGACGTGCTCCGGACGCTCGATGAAGACGACATCGGGGCGATCCGCGCGGCGCACAATTCCCTCCGCCCTACGAAGCCGAAAAAGAAGGAGGAGGCCGAAACCGCGACGGCTACGACGCAAGGGGAAGGCTCCACGGCCTCCGCCTAGCGATGCTGTCGCTGGCGAAATTCAGCGGCTGGAGCAGGACGGAAATCCGCAATCTGACACCGGAAGCGTTCGTCGGTTATGCCGACGCCGCAAAGGATATGGACAGCAATGGCGCGTGAATTTGGCGTTTCTTTCAGCTTGGGAGCGAACCTCGACGGGAGTTTCGGCTCATCGTTCAAGGCCGCTTCCGACCGCATCGGTGCCGTCACGCAAGCGCTGCGGGACATGGAGCGCTCACCCGTAGGCAAGGTGGGCGCCGCCATGTCCGCGCAAAAGGACAAGATCAAGGCGCAGGTCGCGGAACTCAAGGAAGCCCGCAGGCAGCTTGCCGAGTATGAGGCGACGGCGGAGCGGACGGGCCGGAAGACGAAAGGCCTGGAACAGCAGATTGAAAAATCCCGGGAACGGGTCAGCCGCCTGACCGAACGGGCCAAATCTTCGGGCTTGAACTACCGTGAAACTGTGGCCGCAGCGGTCGGTTCCGCCGGAAGCTATCAGGCGTTTGGCTCACAGCGTCAGTCGCTCGGCACCGACATGGAGGAACTCCGGAAGCGCAAGGACAGGGAAAGTTCCCGGTTGTTCGTGGCCCGTGCCGCGGACGCGCAGCGCGGGGCACTGAGCCGTGAATTTTCCGGGATGCCCGCCGCCGACATGGGGGACCGCCTCGCTCCGATGCTGGCGAAACAGCGGGAAGCGATCAAGGCGCTCGGGGGAAATCTCCGTGAAGCCGAAACCCGCCTTGCCGCTTTTCAGGCCAAGGCCAAGGACTCCGGCGGCGCGTCCGGGGCGCTGGCCTTGAAGCTGGCCCGCGCCGAAGAGGAGGTTGGCCAGCTCTCCGCGAAGCTCATGCAGTCCGGCGCGGCCTACCGCGAAACCGTGGCTCTGGCAACGAGCGCGGGCAACAGGATCGGTGAGCTGGCCTCGCGGTATCGCACGCTTTCGGCCAGCATGGAGGCTGCAAAGCGCCACCAGCAGGCCGTGGATGCCAATATGTCCCGCCGTGCCGCGCTGCGTGATCAGCGGTCGGATCTGAACGGGCGTCTCATCGGCGGCGCGGCACAGGCGGCGACGGCGGCCATTCCGCTGAGGTTGTCAGTCAGTGCCGAGGATACCTTCGCGGATCTCAAGAAGGTCATGAACGGCGCGGACGACGAGCTGCTCGGGCAGGTCTATCAGGACGCCCTGAAAATGTCCTCGGAGACGGGCAAGTCGTTCGAGGATGTGGTGGCGATCATGACCTCCGGGGCACAGGCCGGGCTCGGCAAGACCCGCGAAGAGATGCGGTCGAACACTGAGCAGGCCATTCAGATGAGCGTCGCGTGGGGCGTCAGCGCGGAACAGGCGGGCAAGTCGCTGTCCACATGGCGGTCGAGCATGGGCATGACCTCTCAGGAAGCCCGGCACACGGCTGACGTGATCAACGCCCTCTCGAACGAGATGAACGGCGAAGCGGGAGAGATCGACCAGATTTTCACCCGCATGGGTCCGCTCATGAAAGGGTCGGGGCTCGCTTTGCAGGATATTGCCGCGCTCGGTATGGCATTTAAGGCATCCGGCTCTCAGGTGGAAGTCGCCGGAACCGCCATGAAGAATTTTAGTAAGGTCTTATCGCTCGGCAACGCGATGACCAAGGATCAGAAGGAGATATTCAGCCGCCTTGGGCTCGATCCGAAAGCTATGCAGAAACAGATGCAAACGGATGCCAAGGGCGCGATTATGACGCTGCTCACGCAGTTGAAGCGCGTACCCAAGGAGATGCAGAATGCCGTTTCCATGAAACTGTTTGGTGATGAGTCAATCGCTGCCATTGCCCCGTTGCTCGATAACCTTGGCTTGCTCAAGCAAGCCTTTGAAATAGCCAACAGCAACGTCGATAACTCGACGCTTGATGAATACAAGAGCCGGATGGAAACCACGGCCACCGAGGAGGCCAAGCTCGCGCAGCAGACGCGCAACCTCGGCATCACGGTCGGCAACGCGGCCTTGCCCGCCTACAACGCCTTCCTCAAGACCATGAGCAAGGGCGTCGGCGTGATCACCGGGTTCGCCAAGGAATACCCGAACGTCACCACGGCGCTGCTCGGCGGCGTGGGCGCGCTGGCGGCCCTGACCGTTGGCAGCATCGTTTTCGGCTACGCCTACAACGGGCTGGCGACGACGATCAACGCCGTGAAGGGCGGGATGCTGGCGCTTCGCGGGGCAACCGTCGCCAATACAGCGGCGACAAGGGGCGGCACCATAGCGGCGCTCCTGAACCGGGCCGCGCATCTGTCGTGGGCGGATGTGGGGAAAGGTTCCGTCAGCACGGTCAAGAGCCTTGGTTCGGGGATGTTGAGTCTCGTGGGTATCCAGAAGAATGCTTCCAGCGGCATGGGTTTGATGAACAAAGCGTCCAAGGTTTTGAAGGTTGGCCTCGGCGCGTTGAAGTTCGCCTTCGGCCCGGTCGGGATCGCCATCGCGGGTATCGGGCTTGCGGCCTACTGGCTGATCGAAAATTGGGATGTCGTCGGCCCGTATTTCGGCAAGGCGTGGGATTGGATTTGCGGAAAGTTTAAGTGGGCGGCGGATTTCATCAAGGGAATCGTTGATTGGGTTTTCAAAGCTGTCGATACCATTGCGAAAAAATGGACCGAATCGGAGACGTTCAAGCGCAATACGGCGGACGCCTTGAATATGAGTTTCGACAACTGGCAAGGCAGCACGGCGGAAGAAGGGGCGGCATGGGTCAGGACGGGCAACGAAAAGGGGAAGGAATCGCTAGAGTCTCCTCCCGACTTCGTAGGCCCTAAGCCACAGGACAAGGCCCCGGACAAGCCAGCCGGTCCGAAGCCGATGGAAACGGCGAAGCAGCTTCCCGGGATGCCCACGGGCGACGCCCCCGGCGGCGACTTCGTCGACGATTCCTTGCCCGCGCCGGATTTCAGCGGTTGGGGCGACGAGGACGGCAAGAAAAAGAAGGGCAAGAAAGGGAAGGGCGCCGGACCCGTCACGGTCGTATCGTTGGACAGCGGGAGCAAGTTCAGCACGGTGTTCATCCCGGCTGCCTCGAAAAAGGACAAGGACGCATCGAAGCCCGTGGGCACGTCCGTGCTTCTGCCCTCGTCGTCCGGAGACTCCGAAACTGTGGCCTTCTCGAAAGCCGGGCAGAACCTCGTCGGCGGCCTGAACAAGACCTTCGACCGCCTGCCCAAACTCTTCGACGCCTCGCTCTCGAAGGTGAGCGAGCCGGACATTCCCCCGGTTGTCGTCAACATCCCGGCGTCTTCATCATCCCCTCAGCCCGCCCCGCGCGCCATCTTCCACCCCGTCCAGCGGCAGGACAGGAGCGGATCGCCGTTAGCGGTCTTGAAGAATGCCTTGGGCGCGGCCCCGGACCAGTGGTCCCGGACGGTCGGCGCGAAGTTTGGCCGCGATGCCCTTCCGCCCGTGCTTCCCCAAACGCCGATGTTGCTGGAGCGGAACAAACGTGCTCCGGAGCGCCGTGAGCGAGAAGCCGCGGCTGGCGACATCCAGATCGTGCAGCATTTCAGCATCGCGGACGCGGGGAATCTGCCCGCGCTCAAAAAGGAACTCCGGCGTCTGGAGCCGGAGTTTGAAAAGCTCGTCCGGCGCGCGCTCGAAAGGATGCGCTCGGACAAGGCGAGGACGGCACATGCCCAGTGAGAAGACGACGCGGCAGGGGCAGGCATGGGATCAGCTTGCGAAGGACGCCTACGGCGACGAGCTGCGGCTCGGCACGCTGTTCCCTGAGAACGTGGATGAGCTGGACATCCTGATTTTCGGCGGCGACGTGCGCGTGGCTGCGCCGGAAGCGCCGCCTGTCGCCAAGGTGTCCTCCCTGCCCCCGTGGGAGCGTATGTGATGCGCCGCGCAGCCGTGACCGTCAGCATCAAGGGCCATGACGTGACCCTCGACCTCATGCCGTACCTCGTCAGCCTGACCTACACCGACAAGGCCGACGAGGAGCTGGACGACCTCCAGATCGTGCTGGAGGACCGCGAGGGCATCTGGCAAGGCGACTGGCTCCCGCAGACCGGGGACGTGATCGAGGCCAGCATCCTCACGGAGAACTGGCGGGAGATCGGCGCGGTCGAGGAATTGCCCTGCGGGACGTTCGAGGTGGACGAGATGGAGCTGGAGTCAAGCGCGGAAGGCGGCGATACCGTGACCGTCAAGGCCGTGCCCGCCGCCGTGAAGTCCTCGCTCATGCTCCAGAAGAAGACCCGCTCGTGGGAGAAGGCGCCGATCACCACGGTCATTTCGGACATCGCCGGAGCCGCCGGGCTGGACACGCTCTACCGCGGGCCGGAGCTGGTCTACGAGCGGGTTGAGCAACGGCAGGAGAGCGACCTTGAGTTCATGCAGCGCATCACGAGTGAGCAGGGCCTCCGGCTGGCGGTGAAAAGCGACAGGGTGGTCGTGTACGCGGGCCAGACCGCCGACCAGCTTGAGCCCATCGCCATCAGGCGGGCGGCGGAGGGCGACCCCGGCGAGGGGCTGGACTTCCAGTCCTTCCGGGCCAAACGGACGACCGAGGGCATCTACACCCAATGCGTGGTCGGCTACACGAAAGCGGCGGATTCCGAGACGATAGAGACGCAGTACGAGCCGAACATCCCGCCGACGACCGGGCGCGTGCTCTACATCAACAAGCGGATCGAGAATCAGGCGCAGGCCGAGCGCATGGCCAAGGCGGAACTGCGCGACAAGAACCGCAAGGAACAGACCGCCTCGCTGTCCGGCATGGGCGACACCCGGTTCCGGGCGGGCACCGTGCTGGACATTCAGGGGTGGGGCCGCTTCGACTCGAAATACGTCATCGCGCAGGCGACGCATACGTTCTCGGCGGACGGCGGCTATACGACCAGCCTCGAGCTGGAAAAGGCGCTGGATTACTGATGGATATGAAGATGAACGAACTCGCCCGCGTGGGCTTTGTCGTGTCCCGCCAGCCGGAGAAGCACCGGGTCCGGGTGGAGTTCCGCGACACCGTGACCGCGAAGCTCGTCTCCGGATGGCTTCCCGTGCTGGCGCCCCGCGCCAGCGCGGACATGGCTTTCGACCTGCCGGACGTGGGGGATCAGGTGCTGTGCCTGTTCCTCGGCAACGGGCTGGAGGAGGGCTTCGTGCTCGGCTCCATGTACGGGGCGCAGACGCCGCCCGTGTCGAGCGGCGACAAGTTCCACCGGACGTTCAGCGACGGCACCACGCTGGAGTACGACCGCAAGGCCCACAAACTCACGGCCTCGGTCAAGGGCGACGTGGAGGCCAGCGTGACCGGAAATGTTGAAGTGACGCTTCAAGGGAGCGGCAAGGTGACGGCTGGCGGCGCGCTGGAGCTGACCTCGGCGGCGAAGATCGGGCTGAACACGCCCGCTCTCTCGATGGGCGGGTCCGGTGGCGGAGGGACGGAGGCCGCGACGCAGGGAAACATAAGGCATCGCGGCAACATAACCGTCACCGAAGGCGACGTGACCGTGAACGGCATTTCCTTCCTCGGCCATGTCCATGACTGCCCGCACGGCGGGGCAACGGGGGTGCCGCGATGATGTACCAAGGCGTCCTCGGCACGTTCTTTTTCACCGTGAGCGACATGGAAGTGGCGACGTTCCGCGACCTCAAGCAGCAGCGGGAGATCCAGTTCGCCGAGCACAAATGCGTGTCCGGGCTTCCGAAGCTGCAGCACACGGGCCGCAATTTGGACGGCCTCAGCCTGACCGTGCAGCTTTTCCCGCTGACGCCGTTGGCGCTGACCGTGGACATGCGGATCGACGCCCTGCGCGAGCTGGCGGTGCTTGGCGAGGAGGTGCCGCTTGTGCTCGGCCTGACCTACTACGGCCTGTACGTGCTTAAAAGCGTTGAGGTGCAGCACCGGATTTTCCACAACGGCGTGACCCTGAGCGCCGAAGTGTCCTTGAATCTCACGGAGTACAATTGATGGAACTGACCGTGGATATGAGCGTGCCCGCGTCCGTGGAGATCGGCGCGACGGGCTTGCGCGGTCTGGCGCAGGAAATCCGCACGGCGCTCGCGACCCGTAGGGGTTCGGTGCCACTCGACCGGGATTTCGGCCTGTCGTGGGAGCTTGTCGACCTGCCGCTGCCCGAGTCGAGGCCGCTGCTCGTCGCGGAGATAGGGCGGGGGCTGGAACGCTGCGTCCCGCGCATCAGGGTCAAGGGCGTGACCTTCAAGGCGGACACGTCCGGCGCGGCTGATGGGAAGCTGACGCCCGTGGTCACGGTCGAAATCCGCAAGGAGTACCTGCATGACTTCCGTTGACCTGTCGGCTTTGCCGTCCGTCGCCTTCGCGCCGCAGAGCGCCGGGGAGACGGAGACGGCGATCATCACGGCGTATGAGGCCATCGCGCAGACGACGCTCCAGCCGGGCGACCCGGTGCGCCTGTTCCTTGAGTCGCTGGCCTACGTCCTTTCCGTCCAGAACGGCCTGATCGATCTGGCGGGCAAACAGAACCTCCTTGCCTACGCGCGGGGCGGGCATCTCGACCATCTCGGCGCGCCGATGGGCGTGATCCGCATCCAGCCGCAGCCCGCCCGGACGACCGTGCGCTTCGGCGTCGACGAGGCGCTGGCCTTCGCCGTGCCCATCCCTGCGGGGACGCGCGTGACCACGCAGTCCGGCGGGGTCATGTTCGCCACGCTGTCCGACGCCGTGCTTCCCGCGGGGGAGCTTTTTGTCGAAACGTCCGCGAAGGCCACGGAAGCGGGGGCTTCGGGCAACGGCCTGTTGCCGGGCCAGATATGCCGCCTCGTCGATCCGCTGCCGTACATCACGCGGGTGAGCAACGTGGCCACCACGCTTTCCGGCTGTGACGAGGAGGGGGACGAGCGGTTCCGCGACCGCATCCGCATGGCTCCGGAGAGCTTTTCCGTTGCCGGGCCGAACGGCGCGTATGAAGCGCGGGTCAAGGCGGTGAGCGCCGACATCAGCGCGGTGAGCGTCATCTCCCCGACGCCGGGCGTCGTGGACATCCGGTTCGTGCTGACGGACGGGGAACTGCCGGATGAAGCCATGATCGAAGAGGTGGAGAACGCGCTGACGCCCAAGGACGTGCGCCCGCTCACCGACAAGGTGCTCGTCGGGTCGCCGGAGACGGTGGAGTACGCGCTTGCCGGGAAGTGGTTCCTGTCGTCGTCCGACTCCACGCTGCTGGCCTCGATCACGAAGGCCGTGGACGCGGCTGTGGAGGGATACCGCCTTTGGCAGCGGTCGAAGCCGGGGCGGGACATCAACCCGGACGAGCTGATCGCCCGGATGCGCAACGCCGGGGCCAAGCGCGTGGAACTGGCGACACCCGTTTTCCAGCGGCTCACCGAGACGCAGATAGCGTGCGAGACGTCCGTGGTCATGACGTTCGGCGGGGTGGAGGATGAGTAGCCGGCGCATCGGTTCCACGCCGTTCCTTGAGCTGCTCCCGGATTCCATCGCTGGCGATCCGGCGATCCGGGCGGCGGCCGACGCGCTGGACGGGCTGCTTGTGCCGTCCGTGAAGGCCATCCCGTCGCTGCTGCTGTACGCGCGGCTCTACGGCAAGGAGCCGGACCTGCTGCCGCCCCTGCGCCGCCTTGCGGAACAGGCCGGGGGCTTGCGGGCGCTTGAGGAGCCGCTGCTGGATCTGCTGGCGTGGCAGCTCCACGTCGACAACTACGACATCGCCCGGACCTACGCGGAACGGCTGGAGATGGTGAAGACGGCCATCGCCGTGCACCGCAAGAAAGGGACGCCGTGGGCCGTGGAAACCGCCGTGACCGCCGCCCTCGGCAACGTCGAGACGACAGTGACGGAATGGTACGACTACGAGGGCGGCCAGCCGTACCATTTCAAGGTGTTGGTGACGCTGTTCGAGCAGGGCATCGTCGCCGACGACATCAACCGCGCCCGCCAGATCATCCTCGAAACGAAAAACACCCGTTCGCACCTCGACCACCTCGGCATCACCGTGGCGCTCGGCAGCAACTGCGAAACGCGTTTCGGGGCCGTGCTCGGCATGGGGAACACCATGACCATCTGGCCCGAGGAAATCACGGATTTGGAACAGGAACTTTCGCTGAACACGGGCGCCGTCGCCCACTGGCAGCACATTTTGACCATCGCACCGGAGGAGATATGAGCCAACAATTCCGCACCGTAACGACGAACGCCGGACGCAACGCCGTCAGAGAGGCGCTGACGCAGGGCAAGACCGTCAAGCTCTCGCATATGTCCGTGGGCGACGGCGGGGGCAACCCCGTGACGCCGCTTTCCACAATGACGAAGCTCGTGAACGAACGGTTCCGCGCCCAGATCAATGACATCGTGCTTGATCCGGCCACCCCGGATCTGTTCACCGCCGAGCTGTTCATCCCGCAAGCCGAGGGCGGCTGGTACATCCGCGAGGTGGGCCTGTGGATGGATGACGGGACGCTGTTCGCCGTGGGTAACACGCCGCTGACCGAGAAGCCGGATATCAGTTCCGGCGCGGCAACGGATCTGCTTGTGCGGCTCATCATCCGCGTCCTCGATGCGGCCACGGTTTCCATCGAGATCGACCCGGCGCAGGTGCTGGCGACGCGGGAGTACGTCGACCGCAAGCTCGACGCGCACAACAAGGACGGCGGGGCGCACGAGACGCTGGCCCGCAAGAGCGTGCAGATCAAGGCCGGGACGGGGCTCACGGGCGGCGGCACGCTCGAAGCCGACCGGACGCTGACCGTCAAGTACGGCAACACGGCGGGCACGGCGTGTCAGGGCAATGACGTGCGCCTTGCCGACGCTCGGACGCCAAAGCCGCACAAGGCTACGCACCAGACCGGAGGTTCGGACGCCATCACGCCAGCGGACATCGGGGCTGCGGCCAAGACGATTCAGATCAAGCCGGGCACGGGCCTCACTGGGGGCGGCACTCTCGAAGCGGATCGAACCCTGACGGTCAGCTATGGCACGGCTGCGGGCACAGCGTGCCAAGGGAACGACGCCCGTCTGAGCAATGCCCGGACGCCCACGGCACACAAAGCCACACACAAGACCGGGGGCACGGACGCGCTCACTCCTGCGGACATCGGCGCGGCCCCTGCTTCGCATACAAGCGTGGAGGCTACGGATACCGTGTTGGGCCATGCCAAAGCCTCCCAAACAACGCCAAAGGCCGCCGGAACCGCCGCTGTAGGTACGGAGAAAAGCACGTTTGCACGGGGCGATCATGTGCATCCTGCGCAGACCACGATCACTGGGAACGCTGGTACGGCGACGAAGCTGTCTACCGCCCGGACGATTTCACTTTCCGGCGATGCTACGGGCTCCACGACCTTCGACGGTTCAGCCAATAAGTCCATTCCGGTGACGCTGGTCAATTCCGGTGTTGAGGAGGGGGGTTATGGGCCAACGGCGGCGGCTACGCTCGCCTTCGGCGGCAGCGTCAACGTCCCACAGATCACGGTTGACGCCAAAGGGCGTGCTACCGCTGTCGTGAACAGGGCCATTAAGTTGCCCGCAGCACCCACAAGCGTCTCAGGCAATGCAGGCACAGCGACGAAACTTGCCACCGCCCGGACGATTGACGGCGTCAGCTTCAACGGTTCAGCGAACATCATACACTATGGAACCTGTTCCACAGCGGCGGAAACAGCGGCTAAAGCGGTCAACTGTACGGGCTTTGTTCTCGCAACAGGGGCACGCATCGCGGTGCGCTTCACAGTCACGAATACGGCAGCCAACCCGACACTCAACGTCAATGCAACCGGAGCCAAGGCCATCCGGTACAGAAATGCCGCGATTGCTGCGGGATACCTTGCCGCAAACAGGACATATGATTTCATCTATGATGGTACGTACTTTCAACTCATAGGCGATATTGACACCAATACGACATACGCCGTTGCTACTCAAGCAAAGAACGGCCTTCTTTCCGCAGCCGACAAGAAAGCTCTCGACTACTGCGAGGCCCTTCGGCTCTCCATGATCGGCGTTCCGCGCTACTGGCGCTCCACGACCCTGCCCGCCGGGCACGTCTGGGCGAACGGCGACCTCGCTTTGTTCGCAGACTGGCCTGAATTGAAAAAAGTTTATGATGCTGGTGGGTTCACAGGAATGCTGCTCGCCTACAACGCCACCAGTGCCACTATCGCCGCCAACCTCGGAAAATGGCGACCAAATGCTGCTAACCCTACGGGATTATACGTTCCTAACCTAAGCGAACAGTTTTTCCGAGCTTGGACGGGGACGGGAGAGGCCGGATCTAGTGTTACGGACACGGGACGCGTGGCTACGGGCGACCTCGGTTTTCACGCGTATTCCGCGTCTGGGGCGACTGGTATTTTTGCCGTATCTGGATCTGGGGCCGCCGCTAATTTGTGGGTAAACAACGGGACGTTCGGTTATCCAAAGATATCTATGGATCTTACAGGTGCGTATGGAGTTGAGCACGCTGGAACGGAGTTTGCTCCGATACACATCCATATCCCTGTGGTTCTCTATCTAGGTAACTCTGTGTAACTTTTAATCTCACCCTGCGCCTTTCCGAGGGTGGACGCAGGGGGCGGGCCGGGAGGCGGGGGGATGGCAAGGAGACGCTGCACGTAATATCACAGCAAATGCCTCGTACCTCTCGACAAACAAAAATATCGCAGAAGTTAATGGAGCTTTTCTTTGGCACACGCTGGCTGGTCCTATGACGCTTACAACGTACGAGATACAAGCGCCGGGAGGTCTGTCTTTTGAATCGTCTCGTGTGGTCCCGACAGCGGAGGAAAACCGTCCGACCAACGTTGCGTTACCCGTGGCCTTATATCTCGGCATTCCAGCTTAGGCCGGGAGGCCGAGATACAGAATAATAGGTTGCCATACGTGCGGCGGAACGGTGACAGGGCCTG